>OAVR01000030.1_pt1 | contig 115718 bp, 107 predicted proteins | sample 1476451 | NCBI WGS metagenome assembly OAVR01 (sample SAMEA2580105, study PRJEB22360) | human gut metagenome | biome: human gut; feature: human-associated habitat; material: faeces | place: Denmark | collected 2008/2010 | reverse complement strand
TCCGCCATAGCTCAGTTGGTAGTAGCGCATGACTGTTAATCATGATGTCGTAGGTTCGAGTCCTACTGGCGGAGCTAGTATAGCACCCATTTGGGTGTGTTTTTGTTTTGAAAAAGGCTAGGATAATGACTATCCTAGCCTTTTATTTATAAGTGAACGATGGTTAGATTCCTTAGCTTTTTCGTCTTTTTATTTGTCTCCATTCGTAGAGGAAAAAGAGAATGATTCCAACGAAAAAGGCAATGAGTCCTTCAATGAAGCCTTGGGGAACAAATGTTAAGGTGACTGTTCCGGATCCTTTTGAAACACGAACTCCCATCAATCCTTTCTGGATGCGATGAATTTGGATAGGCTTTCCATTTTGTTTAGCTGACCAGCCTTTATCATAAGGGAGTGTAAAAATAAGGGTAGTGTCTCTATTTGCGTTATAGGCTGCTACCAATTTGTTTTTCTTTTTGTGAATAGCAACTTCTTGCTGACGAATGCTAGCGATAGCTTGTGTATATTGGTCAAGATCCAGAGAAAAAAATTCTGGCGTCTGAAAGGAGACCGTCGAATTTTCTGGAAAACTCATACGAATAGTAATCGTTTCCTCTGTGTCAAAATGGCCAATCGAAAAGAATGGAAAGGCATTATCAATGGTATAGCGTTGGGTCTGTCCATTGTAGCTGATTTCAATATCTTTCCGATCATCGTTTGAAAATTGTAAATTTGGAACATTGACATATAGTTGGCTATGGGCAGGAACCGTTACTTCATATTGAATACTTGCGTAGGATAGATGACTATCTTCTTCAATTTTTGCAGTTTGCAACGAAGATGTAGTATTTTGTGAAGTAGGCGAGAGAATAGTTAATTTCTTATAAAATTTATATTTTTCATCTGTGATTTGATGGATGAATCGTGTCTGATTATCCAGTGTCAAATTCGTAAAGGAAGTATTTTTATAAGGTTTTGCTGACAGAAAGGCGATTGGTAAGGCATATTCGTTTTCTGAAAGTGAGACTCCATTTTTGGTTGCAATCTCTTTAAATCCAAATTTTTGAACAGGTTGTTGGCTTAAATTATAGCGAACACCAAATAGACTATCCATTAAAATAGAATTGTTTTGGTATCGAAGATTGAGGTTAGTTCCTTCAGATTTAAATCCTAGTTTGTCCAATGTCGAGCTAGCATCCGTATTTCGTACAGATGAAAATTGAGAAATTCCATTATAACCATACTTCATGCTATCATTGCCCGTTTGTGGATGTAGAATCTCAGTCCGATAATTTGAGTCTGTCTTCTCTCTTACTAAGGATTGGATGGCTTTTAAGTCGCGTTCGTAGGATGAGCGAGAAGCAAAGACCCATTCATTCGCAATTCCTTCCATTTGATAATAACTATTTACCGATAATTCAAAAATGGAGAAAAAAAGGATCGAAAGATAGAAAAGTCTAGGCGGTATCTTTTTTAGGATAAATCCTAAACAGACCAAATAGAAAGCAATTAAAAATTCAAAAGTAACAATGAAATTGACAGCATCTAAAAATTTATAGTGACTGCTGTAAAGGACAGTTGCTCCAAATCCTAGAATAAGGAGGAAATTAGCAAGACTAAAACGAATCCAAGTGATCTCCTCTATTCGATTTAGTACTTCTCCTGCCATCAGAATAATCGTCAAAGAAAAGATCCAAGAGTATCGATGAAGAAACATATTTGGCGCGTGCATACCTTGCCAAAGGAGATCTAATAATTGAAAACGAAAACTCAAAATAAGAATGGTCAAGAGTATAAAGTAAGAAAGTTTCACGTGAAACTTGATCGACTTTACAAAGAAAAAGGTGATCGCTAATAGAAGTGGAAACAATCCCACGTAGATCATTGGAATTGATCCATATTTAGTAGTGTCAAAACTTCCAATGAAATTTTTTGCAAATACGTCAAGATACCAACTTTTTTCTGTAAAGATACTGTCAACCTTTGAAAAACTTTCTCCATGAGTGCGTAAATCTAAGAAGGTTGGATATAACATCACAAGGCTTGTTATAACTGATAAAAGAGATACAATCACAAAATGAAAGAAGCGTTTTCCAATTCTTTTGATGTCCCATGACAGTTGTGTCAAGTACCATAAAATAAGAAAAATAGACATCATAAACCCAAAATAATAATTTTGGATAAACAAGCTGGTTAAGCTGATAAAGTAGAGAATCTCTCCCTCATTGTAAATGAGTTTTTTGAATCCATAAAGAATTAATGGTGCTAGGATAAAAACATCTAGCCAAGTTTTGATTTCAATTTGGCTGATAGCAAAACTCATAAGAGCAAATGAGGTTGAAAGGGTAAGAACCAGGGATCTAGGAATTTTAGAAAACATTCCATGTAAACTAATATAAGTGCTTAACCCAATAGCTCCAAATTTAAGAAGAGTGATGAGGTAAACAGCATCCGGCATGGATTGTGCATTAAAGAAGTAGACAAGAGGAGAAAAGAAACTTCCTAGATAATAGCTACTGAGTGCATAGAAATTAATACCTAATCCACTTTGAAAACTGTAAAATAGGCTATCTGTCCCGTGTAAAATATTTCGAAGTGTGGTATCAAAAATGACATACTGATGATAACCATCTCCTAATAAGGGGGATGTATCACTGTTCCAGTAGATTCCTTGTGAGAGGTAAATAAAGAACATCATGATAGCTGGAATCAGGAAAGAAGATACTATAAAAAGGGATGTTTTTAGCTTTGTTTTATTCATATATTTCTACTGAAAGAGCCTGAAATAATGATTTCAGGGCTCTTTATTTTTATGATTGGCTCCAAAGTTCTTTCACTTTTGCTTGAACTTCTTCATTTTCAAGAAACTCATCATAGGTTTCATCAATACGATCGATTACGCCGTTTTTTGAAAGAACGATAATATGGTTGGCGAGTGTTTGAATGAATTCGTGGTCATGGCTGGCAAAGATAATCGATTCTTTAAAATTCTTCAATCCATCATTCAAACTTGAGATAGACTCCAAATCCAAGTGATTGGTTGGATCATCCAGTACAAGAACATTTGACTTGAGGAGCATCAATTTAGACAACATGACACGAACTTTTTCTCCCCCTGACAAGACGTTGACAGACTTGTTAACTTCGTCACCCGAAAAGAGCATACGTCCTAAGAAACCACGAAGGAAAGTATTGTCATCTTCTTCTTTACTTGCAAATTGACGAAGCCAATCAAGAATACTTTCACCACCTGCAAAATCACGACTGTTGTCTTTTGGTAGATATGATCGACTAGTTGTAACACCCCACTTGACAGTTCCTTCATATTCAATATCATCCATCAAGGCACGGATTAAAGCGGTTGTTTGAATATCGTTCTGTCCGATAAGGGCGGTTTTGTCACCAGGACGTAAGATAAAGCTGATATTGTCAAGGATGGTTTCTCCATCAATCTTGACAGAAAGATTTTCAACTGTCAAGAGATCGTTACCAATTTCTCGTTCTGCCTTAAAGTTGATAAATGGGTACTTCCGACTAGATGGAACAATTTCTTCAAGTTCAATCTTGTCAAGCATTTTTTTACGCGAAGTTGCTTGTTTTGATTTTGAAGCGTTGGCTGAGAAACGTGCGACAAACTCTTGTAATTGTTTAATTTTTTCTTCAGCTTTTGCATTTCTATCTGCTTGTAATTTTGCTGCAAGTTCAGAAGATTCTTTCCAGAAATCATAGTTCCCGACGTAAAGTTTAATTTTTCCAAAGTCGAGATCCGCCATATGGGTGCAGACTTTGTTCAAAAAGTGGCGGTCGTGGGATACAACGATAACCGTATTTTCAAAATCAATCAGAAAATCTTCTAACCAGGTAATGGATTGAATATCCAATCCATTGGTCGGCTCGTCCAAAAGAAGGACATCTGGTTTACCAAAAAGGGCTTTAGCTAAGAGAACTTTCACTTTATCCCCATTGGCTAACTCGCTCATAGTTTGATAATGAAGGTCTTCTGAAATATTTAGATGTTGAAGCAATTGAGATGCTTCACTTTCTGCTTCCCATCCACCAAGTTCGGCAAATTCACCTTCAAGTTCAGCTGCACGGACACCATCTTCATCAGAGAAATCTTCTTTCATGTAGATAGCATCTTTCTCTTTCATAATGTTGTAGAGCTTCTCATTTCCCATAATGACAACATCGATGACCCGCTCGTCTTCATAGTCAAAGTGATTTTGACGCAAAACGGACAAACGTTCATCAGGACCGAGAGAAATATGACCAGTTGTTGGTTCAATATCTCCAGCTAAAATTTTTAAAAAGGTTGATTTTCCAGCACCGTTGGCACCAATGAGACCGTATGTATTTCCTTCTGTAAAGTTAATATTGACATCGTCAAACAATTTTCGATCACTAAAACGTAGTGAGACGTCTGATACTGTAAGCAATGATTTTCTCCTCTTTCTATAATGTCTTCATTTTACTAGAAAATAGGGGAAAATTCAACTTTTTTACTGTCAATTTATTTTTACAACTATGTAAACTAAATTGACAGTTTAGTAAAGTGTTAATTGCTTACAAACATAGAGGATAGACTAACATTTTCAACTAGAAAGTGCTATAATGATAGGTATAACGATTAAGGAGAAGAGTATGACAAAACCCATCATTTTGACAGGAGATAGACCGACAGGAAAACTCCATATTGGCCACTATGTAGGTTCTTTAAAAAATCGCGTCTTGCTACAAAATAAAGACGAGTATAATATGTTTGTTTTTCTAGCAGACCAGCAAGCTTTGACAGACCATGCAAAAGATCCAAAAACGATTGTAGAATCTATTGGAAATGTTGCTTTAGATTATCTTGCTGCAGGATTGGATCCTGAAAAGGTTACGATTTTCATTCAAAGTCAGATTCCTGAATTGGCAGAATTGACTATGTATTATATGAATCTGGTATCTTTGGCACGACTTGAAAGAAACCCAACTGTAAAAACTGAGATTTCTCAAAAAGGTTTTGGTGAGAGTATTCCAACAGGATTTTTGGTATACCCTATTTCACAAGCAGCTGATATTACAGCATTTAAAGCAAATTTTGTTCCAGTAGGAAACGACCAAAAACCAATGATTGAACAAACTCGTGAGATTGTTCGTTCCTTTAACCATGCTTACAACACAGATGCTTTGGTCGAACCAGAAGGGATTTATCCTGAAAATGAAGCAGCAGGGCGCTTACCTGGTTTAGATGGAAATGCTAAAATGTCTAAATCGTTGAATAATGGAATTTACCTAGCTGATGATGCAGATACTTTAAAGAAAAAAGTGATGAGTATGTATACTGATCCGGATCATATTAAAGTAGAGGATCCAGGAAAAATCGAAGGAAATATGGTATTTCATTACCTGGATGTATTTGGCCGTCCAGAAGATGCAACTGAAATTGCAGAAATGAAAGAACAGTATCAACGTGGTGGACTTGGTGATGTAAAGACCAAACGATATCTTTTAGAAATTTTAGATCGTGAATTAAGACCAATTCGTGAAAGACGCCTTGAGTTTGCAAAGGATATGGGGGAAGTTTACTCTGTTCTTGAAAAAGGAAGTGAGCGCGCTCGAAATGTAGCAGCTCAAACACTGGATGAAGTAAAATCTGCGATGGGAATTACCTATTTTAAAAAATAAAACGACTTCAGTAATAGCGAACATTTCTTTACTGTTCATTGATAATTTACCAATAAATGATTGACAAATTACGATAGAATGGTATGATATTAACAATAAAAATTCGAGCCTTGCTCAAATAAAAAGAAAAGAGGATCCAGCTAATGTCTAATTGGGACACAAAGTTTTTAAAAAAAGGGTTTACATTCGATGACGTGCTTTTGATTCCAGCAGAAAGTCACGTATTGCCTAATGATGCAGATTTAAGTACACAATTAGCAAGTAATTTACGCTTGAACATCCCAATCATTACTGCCGCAATGGATACAGTGACAGAAAGTCAAATGGCAATTGCAATGGCACGTGCTGGTGGACTTGGTGTGATCCATAAAAACATGTCAATTGAGCAACAGGCAGATGAAGTACGCAAAGTAAAACGTTCTGAAAATGGGGTTATTATTGATCCATTCTATTTGACACCTTCTCATACAATTGCAGAAGCAAATGAGTTGATGGGACGATACCGCATCAGTGGTGTTCCAGTTGTTGAAACACTTGAAAATCGTAAATTAGTTGGTATTCTTACCAATCGTGACTTGCGCTTTATTTCTGATTACAATCAACCCATTTCAAATCATATGACAAGTGAAAACTTGGTGACTGCACCGGTTGGAACCGATTTAGAAACAGCTGAACGTATTCTACAAGAGCACCGTATTGAAAAATTACCATTGATAGATGAAAATGGTCGTCTTTCTGGCTTGATTACAATCAAAGATATTGAAAAAGTTATTGAGTTTCCAAATGCGGCTAAGGATGAATTTGGTCGTTTGCTTGTGGCTGGTGCCGTAGGGGTTACTTCAGATACTTTTGAACGTGCAGAAGCTCTTTTTGAAGCTGGTGCAGATGCTATTGTCATCGATACTGCTCATGGACATTCTGCAGGTGTTCTTCGTAAGATCGCAGAAATTCGTGCTCACTTCCCAGATCGTACCTTGATTGCAGGAAATATTGCAACAGCTGAAGGTGCGCGTGCTTTATTTGATGCAGGGGTAGACGTAGTTAAGGTTGGAATTGGTCCAGGATCAATCTGTACAACTCGTGTTGTTGCAGGGGTTGGTGTCCCTCAAGTTACTGCTATTTATGATGCAGCCGCTGTAGCTCGTGAATATGGAAAAACGATCATTGCTGATGGTGGTATCAAGTATTCAGGAGATATTGTCAAAGCACTCGCAGCTGGTGGAAATGCGGTTATGCTTGGCTCAATGCTTGCAGGTACAGATGAAGCACCAGGTGAAACAGAAATCTTCCAAGGTCGTAAATTTAAAACATACCGTGGTATGGGATCTATTGCAGCAATGAAGAAAGGTTCTAGCGACCGTTACTTCCAAGGATCTGTCAATGAAGCCAATAAATTGGTTCCTGAAGGAATTGAAGGACGCGTTGCTTATAAAGGTTCTGTAGCAGATATGGTCTTCCAAATGATCGGTGGTATTCGTTCAGGTATGGGTTATGTTGGTGCAGCAACCATTCAAGATTTACATGATCATGCACAATTTGTTGAAATGAGTGGCGCAGGATTGAAAGAAAGTCATCCTCATGATGTGCAAATTACAAACGAGGCTCCTAACTACTCGGCACAATAAATTTACACATTTGTAAACAAAAATAACAGCATCTTGACAGTATTGTTAAGATGCTGTTTTGATATGACCGGCTTGAACAGTGAAAATTTTCAACTCTTCAGGTAGTTCTTTTAAATGATCGAGAGTGGTCGTTGTAATAAATGTTTGAATATTATTAGAGATGGTTTCAAGTAGTTGAAGTTGACGATAATTGTCAAGTTCGCTCATGACATCGTCAAGTAGTAAAATCGGCTTTTCTCTTGTGATTTCTTCCATTAATTCAATTTCTGCTAATTTTAGAGAGAGAACAACACTTCGATGCTGGCCTTGACTACCAAAGGTAGCATTCATATTATTGATAAAAAATGCCAAATCATCCCTGTGAGGCCCAATACTTGTTGTTTTCCTAAAAATATCCTTCTGACGGTTTTTTTCCAACATAGAGAGAAACTGCTCTTCTATATCATTTCCTTCTTCAGAAAAAGCAGTTGACTGATATTGAATTGATAGGTTTTCTTTGTTGTCAGAAAGTCGAGTATGTTTTTCTTTTGCTTTAGCTTCTAATTTTTTAATAAACTCAAGCCGATGATGGATGACGCGACTTCCAAAACTAGCTAGTTGTGAATCTAAGACCTCCAAAAATGTAGCATCAATTTTTTCCGAATTTTTTAGATAACTATTTCTTTGTTTCAGTACATGGTTGTATTGAGATAAGTCAGATAAGTAGAGAGGTTTCATCTGACCTAATTCAATGTCAATAAACTTTCGACGCCCTGCAGGTGATCCTTTGATCAGTTGCAAATCTTCGGGTGCGAAAAGGACAACATTCATATGGCCAATATAGTTCGATAATTTGGCTTGTTTCAAATGATTTACCTTAGTTATCCGACCTTTTGGTGTCAAGGAAATTTCTAATGGAAGGGGACCAGTTTCTCTTTGTAATTGACCAGAAACTTTGAAATCTGTGGATTCAAAATAGATGAGATCTCTATCATTTCGTGTTCGATGACTTCTGGTTAAAGCTAGAAAATAAATTGATTCGAGAATATTGGTCTTTCCTTGAGCATTTTGACCTAGGAAAATATTTAATCCAGGATGAAACTCGACTTCAAGTTCTTGATAATTACGAAAATGTTGAATGGATAAGTGTTTTAACCACATTAGGAGATACCAGGAAAGCGAATTGCTTTTTCTTTTTTGTTAGTCTTTGTCGGTTGTTTCTTTTGTTGTTGATTGAGTTGCTTGACAAGTTTAGCAACACGTTCCTTTTCTTCCTTCTCTTTAAGATGCTCTTCTATTTCTTCTTGAGAAGGTTCAAGAATGGTGATAGTCATGCTCAGTTCAGGAATGTCAATTTGATCATTGACACGAAGTTTACGGCCTCTCCGTTGTTCTAATTCACCATTAACAAAGACTTCTTTTTCTTGAAGAAAGGCTTTGATTGCACCACCACTCTGTATAATACCGAGTTCTTTTAAGATTGCTTGTAATGTAATAAAGTCATCAAATAATTTGTAATTCATAGTTCACCTCTTTGCGTGTTATTATACCATATTTTTAGTTTTTCTAGGGTAGAGAATGTTGAGTGATTTGAGGAGCTTTTTCACAGTTTGAATTAGGATTTTAGTGTGATTTCGTGTTATAATGAAAGTTACTATTGAGTAGAACGAGGATGAAAATGGAATTAGTAAAGGGCGTGAATCTTCACTTTCTTCAATCAAAAAAATTTAAAACCAATAAAATTAAGGTCCGTTTTTCATCGCCATTAGATGAAAATACCGTAGCTGCGCGTGTTTTAGTAGCCTGTATGATGGAAACTGCAAATCAAAAATATCCAACTTCACAATTATTCCGTGAAAAATTAGCGAGTCTATACGGGGTAGAATTGTCAACCTCAGTCTCTAAGAGGGGGCGTGTTCATTATGTTGATTTGAATATTTCCTTTGTGCGCGATGACTTTTTGAGCAAGAAAAATGTTCTTACTTATGAAGTTTTGGACATTATAGAAACTATCTTCTTTTCACCTTTGGTAGTAGCAGATTACTTTGACAGTGATACATTTGAGGTTGAAAAGAAAAATACGATTTCCGATTTGGAGTCGGAAATTGAAGAACCTTATTATTATGCCCATGGGCAATTGAATCAACTATTTTTTGAAGACGAAACAATCGGGATGTCAAGATTGGGAAAAGTTGATTTAGTGAGACAAGAGACAGCTCAAACTTCTCTTTCACAGTTTCATCAGATGCTTCAATTCGATAACATTGACTTCTTTTTCATAGGTGATTTTAATGAAGTCGCTATTGTAGATCGAGTGAATAGTTTTGAATTCAAGCCACGTGATAACCATTTATCTGTCAATTATCAACAACCTTTTACAAATGTCGTTAGAGAAAAGTTAGAGCAAAAACAAAACCAACAATCTATTTTAGAATTAGGTTACCATTTTTCTACCCAGTATGGAGAATCTCTCCATATCCCACTAGTTGTATTAAATGGGATGCTGGGAGCTTTCTCGCATTCAAGACTTTTTCAAACAATTCGTGAGAAAGAAGGTCTCGCTTACACCATCTCTAGCCATTTTGATATTTTCACAGGCTTTATGAGAGTTTTTGCAGGTATCGATAAGGAATCTCGTACGAAAGTAATGACCTTGATTATGCGACAGTTGAATGATTTAAAACGAGGTAAATTTACAGATTCAGAGCTTCGGTTGACAAAAGAAATGTTGGTGAATACGACCTTATTAGCACAGGATCGACAAAATACCTTGATTGAAAGGGAATATCTGAAAACGATCCTAGGAACGAAGGTACTTTCCTTAGAAGAATGGTTAGAATCCATCAATAAGGTTAGTAGAGAGGAAATTATTGAAACGGCAAAAACAATTAATTTACAGTCTGTTTATTTTATGGAAGGAAAGTAGTGTAAAGATTGAAAATTAAAGAAAAATATTATGAATCAGTTGGTGAGCAGGTTTACTTTACACGCTTGTCAAACGGGTTGACCATTCATTTAGTTCCAAAAGAAGATTATTATGAAACTTATGGGATGATCACAACTAAGTTTGGTTCAGTGGACACACGAATTCTAGTGAATGGGGATGAAAGAAAATATCCTGCAGGAATTGCTCATTTTCTAGAACATAAAGTGTTCGAAGATGAAAAAGGCCAAGATTATCTAAAAAAATTCGTTCATTTAGGATCGGAAAGCAATGCCTTTACAAGCTTTACAAAGACAAGTTATCTTTTCTCAACAACTTCAAAGGTCCCTGAAAATATTCAATTGTTATTGGAGATGGTTTCAAAAGCTTCCTTTACAGAAAAATCTGTATCTAAGGAAAGAGAAATCATTCAACAAGAGATTGGAATGTATCAAGATAGTCCAGACTATCGATTGTTTTTTGGTGCTTTAGAAAATTTATATCCTGGGACACCGTTAGCAGACGATATTGCTGGGACGAGGGAATCTATTTCTAATATTACAATAGATAATCTCCGTGAAAACTTTGACCTATTCTATCATCCCTCTCAAATGCACTTATTAGTGATCGGAAATTTTGATGTTGATGAAGTATTGCAAGTAGTAAAGGAATATGATCTGACTCCTCCTCATCCTTCTATTGAGTTAGAACGTTTTCCTGTAGAAAAAAATGAAGTGAAATTGAATCAATCCTGTAGAATGCAAGTTGCTACTCCTAAGTTGGCAATTGGAATTCGAGGAAATGATATCATTAAGGAAGAGGAAAAATTTCGCTATAAATTAATGTTAAAATTACTATTTTCGATGATGTTTGGTTGGACCTCACAACGGTTTCAAAGTTTATATGAAGCTGGGAAAATTGACAACTCATTGACACTTGAAGTCGAGGTTGAGGAATTGTTTCATTTCGTCGTCTTGACAATGGATACTCAAGAACCGGTCTCCTTATCTCATCAATTTAGATCAGCTATTAAACAATTTGATAAGGATCCGGATGTGAATCAGGAACATTTAGATACGATTAAAAGCGAAATGTTTGGTGATTTCTTACAAGGTTTAAATTCGCTTGAGTATAGTGCCACTCAGTTTGAATATTTTTCAGACGGTAGCACTTCTTATGATCTTCCAAAGATTTTACAAGGTATTAGTTTACAAGATATCATCAAATTAGGTCGTCAGTTCATCGACCAGGCTGAAATGGTTGACTATATGATTTTTCAAAAGTAGTAAACAATGTATCAAGAAGGGAAAACATGAAGAAGAGAACGATTGGTCAAGTGTTAAGATTGTCAAGAGTAAATTTACACTTAAGTTTACAGGATGTTTCAAATAAGACAGCCATCGAAATTCCTTATATAGAAGCGTTGGAAAACGATGAGTTTGATTTATTACCGAGTCCCTTTTACGCCCAGATCTATCTTAAAAAGTTATCATGGGCTTTGGGATTGGATGAGTCCATCCTATTGACAGCTTTTCATGAAGGAAAAGAATTGTTATTTGATGAAGAAATACTTGTAAATGATGAAGAGCTTCATTCAAGAAAGTTAAGGCAGAAAACAAGCTGGTTACCAATCCTGTATTATCTGCTAGTTAGCTTTGCTATTCTTGGATTTGTGATTTATATCGTATATTTTTATAAGTTTACAGCATGAGTAAAATAGCTGTAAAGATAGTTTGTTTTTTGGAGGAAGTATGAAAAAAGAAAATATTCCTAATGCATTGACATTAATTCGAGTTGTGATGATTCCTATTTTTATTGCTATTTTAAGTCTAAGCCATTCTTATCTAGGCCATATTGTAGCAGCAGTTATTTTTGCAATTGCAAGTATTACAGATTATTTAGATGGCTTCCTTGCACGAAAATGGAATGTAGTTAGTAATTTTGGAAAATTTGCCGATCCAATGGCAGATAAATTATTGGTCATGTCAGCCTTTATCATGATGATTGAATTAAAGATGGTTCCTGCTTGGATTGCAGCCGTTATCATTTGTCGTGAGTTAGCTGTCACTGGTTTGCGTCTTCTACTTGTTGAGACGGGTGGTACAGTTCTTGCTGCAGCCATGCCTGGTAAAATTAAGACCTTTAGCCAAATGTTTGCTATTATCTTTTTGCTTTGTCATTGGACCCTTCCAGGGCAAGTATTACTTTATATCGCACTGATTTTTACAATTTATTCTGGTTACGACTACTTTAAGGGAAGTAGCTATCTCTTTAAAGACACATTTAAATAAATGAAACATATTATAGAGCTAAAAAATGTATCGTTTCGATACGATAAAATAATAGAAGAGTATCAAATTGACACTGTTTCGTTTCACGTGAAACAAGGGGAGTGGCTTTCAATTGTTGGGCACAATGGTAGTGGGAAATCTACAGTTGTACGCCTGATTGATGGTCTTTTGGAAGCTGAGTCTGGTGAGATTTACATTGATGGAAAAAAACTGACTCGTGAAACTATATGGGAAATCCGTAGTAAAATTGGGATTGTATTTCAGAATCCTGATAACCAATTTGTTGGTGCGACAGTAGAAGATGATGTTGCCTTTGGTTTAGAAAATCAAGGAATTCCACGGGAAGAAATGCTTCAACGAGTGGAGAAGGCTATTGAGCAAGTTGGTATGCTGGAGTTTAAAGATCGCGAACCATCTCGTTTGTCAGGTGGTCAAAAGCAACGGGTGGCCATAGCAGGTATTATCGCCTTGAGACCAACTATTATTATCCTTGATGAAGCAACTAGTATGTTAGATCCAGAAGGCAGAGAGGATCTAATGGCGGTAATGAGAGAACTTCAGAAAAAATTTCAATTAACAATTATCTCCATTACCCATGATTTAACCGAAATTGCCTTAAGTGATCGAACACTGGTGTTTCAAAAAGGAAAACTAGAGTCTTCTATGACGCCGCGGGAATTGTTTTCAAGAAATGACCTTAATGAGATTGGACTAGATAAGCCTTTTAGTAAGCAGGTTCAAGAATCTCTCAGCTCGCATTTTCCGCTAAAACAGGATTATCTAACAGAAAGTGAGTTATTAGACCAACTATGGGAATCTCTTTAAAGAATGTCTATTATACTTATCAAGAGGGAAGTCCTTTTGAAGGGCAGGCGCTTTCTGATATTAGTTTGGAAATAAAAGATGGATCTTATACAGCCATCATCGGGCATACTGGCAGTGGCAAGTCTACTTTGTTGCAATTACTAAATGGTTTACTGCGTCCGACTAAAGGAACGATTCAATTTGAAGATTTTGTTTTAGATAATCATTCTGAGCCAAAAGAAATGAAGTACCTGAGAAAAAAAGTCGGTTTGGTTTTTCAATTTCCAGAAAGTCAGCTATTTGCGGAAACTGTTCTAGCTGATGTAGCCTTTGGACCACAAAATTTTGGGGTACCTAAGGACAAAGCGGAGGAAATAGCCAAAGAAAAATTAGCGATCGTTGGTTTAGAAGAGTCTATCTATGATAAAAGTCCATTTGAACTATCTGGTGGACAAATGAGACGGGTTGCGATCGCGGGTATTTTAGCTATTGAACCAGAGATTTTAGTATTGGACGAGCCAACAGCAGGGCTAGATCCTGCTGGAAGAAAGGAATTGATGGCGCTGTTTGAAACATTACATAAAAATGGGATGACTCTAGTTCTGGTAACTCATACGATGGATGATGTAGCAAATTTTGCTGATACCGTATTTGCTTTAGAAGCGGGAAAACTTGTCCTAAACGGATCCCCAAGGGAAGTGTTTCAACAGGTTGAGTATTTACAAAAACTTCAATTAGGAGTCCCACAAATTACGAATTTTGCTCTTCAATTGAAACGAAGAGGACTTCCTCTGGACAGACTACCAATCAAAATTGAGGAACTAAAGGAGCTGTTACTTCATGAATAATATGATTTTGGGAAGGTATATTCCTGGAAACTCCATTATCCACCAACTAGATCCTCGTGGGAAGTTGCTCTCAATGTTTTTATTCATATTTCTTCTGTTTTGGGCAAATAATATCCAGACAAATGTTCTTCTCTTTGGTTTTATTTTTGTTTTAATGTATCTAACGAGGATTTCGGTTAGTTTTTATATTAAAGGCTTAAAATCAATGATTTTTATCATTGCTTTTACAACTATTTTTCAATTATTTGCGACCTCTCAAGGAACTATTTTGTACCAATGGTGGTTTTTTAAATTAACCGACCAAGGATTGATGCAAGCCGCCATCATATTTTGTAGATTTATTTTAATTATTTTTTATTCGACGATTTTAACAGTGACGACGACACCATTGAGTTTAGCAGATGCTGTTGAAAAGATCCTTACACCACTAAAAATTATTAAGGTTCCGGCTCATGAGATTGGGTTAATGCTATCTATGAGTTTGCGCTTTGTTCCAACCTTAGTAGATGATACGAATCGAATCATGAATGCGCAAAGGGCGCGTGGTGTTGATTTTGGTGAAGGAAATCTATTAAAAAGGATCCGTTCCTTTATTCCGATCCTCATTCCTCTATTTGCTTCTAGTTTTAAACGCGCAGATGCATTAGCAATTGCGATGGAAGCGAGAGGGTACAAAGGCGGTGAGGGACGAACACGCTATCGGACTCTGCAGTGGGGAGTAAAAGATACCCTAGCATTGCTCGTTATTCTGTGTCTCATGTTGATAGTTTTTTATCTAAAAAATGGATAGAGCTAGTTGTATTGGTTCAAAAATAAGGAAAAAGCGCTATACAAAGCGCTTTTTACATTAAATTCACATATTCTTGTAACATTTGTAATATATTCTACAATAAACTGTAACATTTTGTGTGTATGATAGAATTATGTTCGAAAGGAGAATAGAATTCATGAACAGTAAAAAGTTCCAATGGACAGTCACTTCCCTACTTTCAGCAGCATCACTTTTCATTTCTGGTATTGCTACAGTGAATGCTGAAACTTACGAAGTGAAGTCTGGAGATACTCTATCAAAAATTGCACTAGAAAATAACACTTCAGTAGAAAATATTATTGCATCTAACAATCTGACCAATGAAGATTTGATCTATGCAGGACAAATTATTGAGTTAGGTGAGCGTTCAAAATCTATGATTGATAAAGTTGCTCCACAAGAGCAAGCAAAACCTGCTGAAAGTGCACCTACAGCAACTGCAACAGCACAAACTGCTCAAAAACAAACAACTTATGCAGCAAATGCTGCAGTGACTTCTGCACAATCAACAAATGGTGGAATTGTTCTATCAAATGGAAATACTGCTGGGGAACAAGGTTCTTATGCAGCTGCTCGTATGGCTGAAATGACTGGTGTACCTGCTTCTACTTGGGAAGCAATTATTGCCCGTGAATCAAATGGTCAAGTAAATGCAGCAAATGCTTCTGGTGCAAGTGGTTTATTCCAAACAATGCCAGGTTGGGGTTCAACTGCAACAGTTGATGATCAAATCCAGGCGGCATATAATGCATACAGCTCTCAAGGTTTGTCAGCTTGGGGTTATTAAAAAATAGGTTTACAATTTGTAAACCTATTTTTTTAATGTCTCAAGAATGTCAAGTGGAGAGTGACAAATAAAATCTGGTGAGTAAAGAAGTAGCTCTTCAAGATCTCCAAATCCCCAAGTGACGGCCACGGTTTTTATGCCAACTGTTTGACCTCCAATGAGGTCAAATTTTGTGTCTCCAATAATCACTGTCTCCTCTTTTGGAAGGTCATTGATTGACAAGGCGTATCGAATGACATCGGCTTTGTGGATACGATCTGAATTTGATCCATAAATTCCTTTAAAGTATTTATCGATACCTAAATCTTGACACATCTGTAAAGCAACTGGTTCATGTTTTGAAGTAGTTACATAAAGAGGAATGTTTTCGTCTTGTAATGCTTTCAAAGCTTCTAGTATCTGAGGAAATAGAGTTGATTTGTATTGACCTTTTTCATGATAATACTGGCGATAGATCATCACTGCTTGATCTACTAAAGTTTCAGGAAGGGTAGCTTCAAAACTAGAAATCAAAGGTGGTCCCATAAAACTACGGATAGTTTTGAGATCGGGTTGAGGAACCTTCAAAGTATCGAATGTATGTTGAAAACTCTCTGTAATTCCCTTGGAACTGTCAACTAATGTTCCATCTAAATCAAAAAATAAGGCTTGCATGCTATTCTCCAAATATCTCTTTTTGTAATCTACGTCCGGTTGGTGTTGCTGCCAATCCTCCTTCAGCTGTTTCTCTAAAGGCAGTCGGAAGACTAGATCCAACTTGGTACATGGCGTCAATCACTTCATCAACAGGTATTTTTGATTCAATACCTGCTAAGGCCATATCAGCAGCAATGAAGGCATAGCTGGCTCCCATTGCGTTTCGTTTGACACATGGAACTTCCACGAGTCCTGCTACTGGATCACAAATGAGACCAAGCATGTTTTTGATGACAAAACAGACTGCCTGACTCGCTTGATAAGGAGTTCCCCCAGCAGCTAGTGTCAATGCTGCCGCACTCATAGCTGAAGCAGAACCAACTTCTGCTTGACAACCACCTTCTGCACCTGAAATAGAAGCATTATTTGCGATGACTAAACCAAAAGCTCCAGCTGTCAGTAGAAAATCTAATTGTTGCTGACGGTTTAACCCTAATTTTTGAGTTGCCGCAGTGAGAACTGCAGGAAGACAGCCAGCAGATCCTGCAGTGGGTGTTGCACAGACCAGCCCCATTTTAGCATTGTGTTCGTTGACAGCGATAGCATTCTTTGCTGCGGTTAAGACGGTCAAGTCAGATAAAGTTTTTCCTGATTTGATATAACGATCTAATTTTGCCGCATCTCCACCAGTTAATCCACTACGAGAGTGATTTTCATTTAATCCTAACTTTACAGAATCAATCATCACTTCTAAATTACGGGTCATTAATCGGAGGACTTCTTCGCGTTCACGACCAGTTAGTTCAAATTCAGTTGCAATCATTAACTCTGCGACGTTTCCTTCGTATTGTGTGCTTGCTTGTTCTACGAGGTCTACAATTGAATAAAACATACGAACTCCTTATTTGAAAAAGTTGACATTATGAAGATGAGGAATTTGACGGATATCTTCGATCGCTGATTCACAACTCCTTGAGTCAACTTCTATAATCATAATCGCTTTTTCTCCAGCTTTTTCCCGCGTCACATTCATCTGTGCAATGTTAATATCATAGCGAGAAAGGGCTTCTGTCACATGAGCGATCATCCCAGGGACGTCTTGATGCACAATGATAATGGTTGGAGTATTCATATTTAGCGAGATAGCAAAGCCATTTAACTCAGTAACCTGTATATTCCCACCACCAATGGAGATTCCAGTGACAGAAATCGTTTTATGGTCATTTTTTACAGTAATGGTTGTTGTGTTGGGGTGAGGAGCATTGCTCTCTTTTTGAATAGACCAAACAATCCGAATGCCTCGTTCATGTGCAATTTTTAGACTATCTGGGATTCTAGGGTCATCTGTGTCCATTCCTAAGATGCCCGCTACTAAGGCTAAATCTGTTCCATGACCACGATAGGTTTTGGCGAAGGAATTAAATAATTGGAACTCAACTTCTTTTGGTTCCTCTCCAAAGATAGAAGAAACAATTTTACCAATTCGAACAGCACCTGCAGTGTGACTACTGGATGGGCCGATCATCACAGGTCCAATAATATCAAAAACTGATTGGAATTTTAAAGAGTTCATGCTCTGCTCCTTTGTGATCACTTTACTTCATTATATCAGATATGGCTGATGATTTCTTCTATTTTTCCCGAAATATCTGAGAAATCTTAAAGGGGGCTTAAAGCATTTATATTATCCTGGATTTTTAGTATTTCTAACATCTGACTGAAATATTTGACACATTATTTCAATAAATATGAAATATTTCTTGTGTAGTATAGAGGTATACCAATAAAGGAGTACATAATAATGAATAAAAAACAAATGATGAAACATATTATTGGACTTAGTTTACTTGCAGGACTTTTCCTTCCCATTGTAGCGAATGCAGATTCTTATACTGTAAAATCAGGTGATACTTTATCAGCTATTGCTAAAGAGAAGAACACAACGGTTGATGCGATTGCTAAGAAAAATAAGATTAGTAACGTGAACCTTATCTCAGTTGGTCAAGTTCTTGAGATTGAAGATGCAAAAACAACGCAGAAAACTACGGAGCAAGCTACTACTAGTAAAACGGATACTACACAAGCAACAACGACTGTCTCTGCTTCAGATGGCTTGAGTGCGGAAGATGCAGCTGCTAAGGAATGGATTGCCCAAAAAGAATCAAGTGGTAGTTATACAGCACAAAATGGCCAATATTATGGTCGTTACCAATTAACTCTCACCTATTTGAATGGTGATTTATCACCTGCAAACCAAGAAAAAGTGGCCAATCAATACGTTGTCAACCGTTATGGATCATGGTCAGCAGCTAAAAATTTCTGGTTGGCAAATGGCTGGTATTAAATTCGTTTAAAAAGAGTCCTTGAATAAGACTCTTTTTAAATTTACAGCTCTGTAAACGTATCATTAATTAGAGAGGACTAGGGCGGTCAAATGCTTGTTTTCTTCTATAAAGCGTGTTAAAATGGTAACTGCTCAAAACGACCTTCAATCGTTGAAGCAAACCACGACCTTCAATCGTGAGTAACGAAAAGATGGGAGAAACCTATGAGTGATAACTCGAAAACACGTGTTGTTGTTGGTATGAGTGGCGGTGTCGATTCATCTGTAACGGCTTTGTTGTTAAAGCAACAGGGTTACGATGTCATCGGCATCTTCATGAAAAACTGGGACGACACAGACGAAAATGGTGTCTGTACAGCTACAGAAGATTACAAAGATGTAGCAGCAGTTGCAGACCAGATTGGCATTCCTTACTATTCTGTCAACTTTGAGAAAGAATATTGGGATCGTGTCTTTGAATATTTCCTTGCTGAATACCGAGCTGGTCGGACACCAAATCCGGATGTCATGTGTAATAAGGAAATCAAATTTAAGGCCTTTCTAGATTACGCTATGACCCTCGGTGCCGATTATATAGCGACAGGGCACTATGCACGCGTGACGCGTGATGCGGATGGCGTTGTCCATATGTTACGTGGCGTTGACAATGGAAAGGATCAAACTTATTTCTTAAGCCAATTGTCACAAGAACAACTTCAAAAAACCATGTTTCCGTTGGGGCATTTAGAAAAGCCTGAGGTTCGCCGGTTAGCAGAAGAGGCTGGACTAGCAACGGCTAAAAAGAAAGATTCCACTGGAATCTGCTTTATCGGAGAAAAGAATTTCAAAGAGTTTCTCAGCAACTATCTACCTGCTCAGCCAGGCCGAATGATGACCGTAGATGGACGAGATATGGGTGAACATGCCGGTTTGATGTATTACACGATCGGTCAGCGTGGTGGTCTTGGAATTGGTGGACAACAGGGTGGAGACAATGCTCCATGGTTTGTAGTGGGGAAAGACCTTAGTCAAAATATTCTTTACGTTGGTCAAGGCTTCTATCATGATGCACTGATGTCAACAAGTTTACAGGCTAGTCAAGTTCACTTTACTCGAGATATGCCAGAAGAATTTGAAATGGAATGTACAGCAAAATTCCGTTATCGTCAACCTGATAGTAAAGTTACTGTAAAGGTTAAAGGTGATAAAGCAGAGGTTATTTTTGCTGAACCTCAGCGTGCTATTACACCAGGACAAGCTGTTGTTTTTTACGACGGGGAAGAGTGTCTAGGCGGTGGCTTGATTGATAATGCTTATCGAGATGGAAAAGTTTGTCAGTATATTTAAATTGACAAATTTTCTCAATTTGCTACAATAAGAAAAGCAATAGAAATGATGGTCAAAGCTCATGGATGTTGCAGGCTTTTTTGTCCTGCACTTCTCAGAGTTTTGACTATTTTTGTGTGATTTTGAAAGGAAGTAAAATGAGGCAACAGGATTTTCGTACGAAAATAGGTTCTACTGTTTTTGGCGTGAGAGCGACTGCTTTGATTGTAAAAGATAATCGCTTGTTCGTCATAGAAGATGAGGACGGCTGTTATACAATCGGAGGTGCTATTCAAGTCAATGAAACTACAGAAGATGCTGTAGTTCGGGAAGTCAAAGAGGAACTTGGTGTCACATCTACAGCAGGTCCGTTAGCTTTCGTGGTTGAAAATCACTTTGAACAAGCTGGAATCCACTACCATAACATTGAATTTCATTATTTGGTGGACCTGCTGGAAGATGCACCTTTGGTCATGCAGGAAGATACAAAGCAATTACCTTGCCGTTGGATTGCTTTAGATGATTTACACACTGTTGACCTGAAACCAGCCTTTTTAAAATCAGCCCTACCAGAATGGGACGGAAAATTACGACACATCCATCTTGAGAAATAGGAGAAAAAATGACTTATAATTTTATTGAAGAATACGATATCATTGTAATCGGTGCTGGGCATGCAGGAGTAGAAGCCTCTCTAGCTGCTAGCCGTATGAGTTGCAAGGTCTTACTTGCGACTATTAACATTGAAATGCTAGCTTTTATGCCTTGTAATCCATCTATTGGTGGATCTGCTAAAGGGATTGTTGTCCGTGAAGTAGATGCACTTGGCGGAGAAATGGCGAAGAACATCGATAAGACCTACATCCAAATGAAAATGCTCAATACTGGTAAAGGTCCTGCGGTTCGTGCACTTCGCGCTCAAGCAGACAAAGAACTTTACTCAAAAGAAATGCGAAAAACGGTTGAAAACCAAGATAATTTAACTCTTCGCCAAACTATGATTGATGAGATTTTGGTGGAGAATGGTAAGGTTGTTGGTGTAAGGACTGCGACTCACCAAGAGTATGGGGCAAAGGCTGTTATTGTCACTACTGGGACAGCTTTACGCGGAGAAATTATCATTGGAGATCTCAAGTATTCGTCAGGACCTAATCATAGTCTAGCTTCTATCAATTTGGCCGATAATCTCAAACAGCTAGGATTAGAAATTGGACGTTTCAAAACAGGGACACCACCTCGTGTAAAGGCATCGTCAATTAATTATGACGAAACGGAAATTCAACCTGGAGATGAAGCTCCAAATCATTTTTCTTATACATCGCGTGATGAAGATTATGTAAAGGATCAGGTTCCTTGTTGGTTGACTTATACGAATGGGCATAGCCATGAAATTATCCAGAATAATTTACACCGAGCACCTATGTTTACAGGGGTTGTAAAGGGAGTGGGTCCTCGCTATTGTCCGTCCATTGAGGATAAAATTGTCCGTTTTGCTGACAAAGAGCGTCATCAACTATTCTTAGAACCTGAGGGGCGAAATACAGAAGAAGTCTATGTTCAAGGGCTGTCAACGAGTTTACCAGAGGATGTTCAACGGGATCTCGTCCATTCTATTAAGGGACTTGAGAAGGCAGAAATGATGCGAACGGGTTATGCAATTGAGTATGATATGGTGTTGCCTCATCAATTGCGCGCAACTTTGGAAACTAAGAAAATTTCAGGTCTCTTTACAGCTGGCCAAACCAATGGAACGTCTGGCTATGAGGAGGCTGCTGGTCAAGGGATTATTGCAGGGATCAATGCGGCTCTAAAAATCCAAGGAAAACCGGAACTCATTTTGAAACGCAGTGATGGTTATATTGGGGTCATGATCGATGACTTGGTAACAAAGGGAACGATCGAACCGTATCGTTTGTTAACAAGCCGTGCAGAATACCGTCTGATTTTGCGTCATGATAATGCCGATATGCGCTTGACAGAAATGGGACGAGCAATTGGATTGGTAGATGATGAACGTTGGCAACGTTTCGAAACCAAGAAGTATCAGTTTGAAAACGAGATGAAGCGTTTGGATAGCATTAAGTTAAAGCCTGTAAAGGAAACGAACGAGAAGGTTGCAGCACTAGGCTTTAAACCTTTGACAGATGCTGTCACTGCTAAAGAATTCTTGCGAAGACCAGAAGTCTCTTACCAAGATGTGGTAGAATTTATCGGTCCTGCAGCTGAAGAACTGGATAATAAAATCATTGAATTGATTGAAACTGAAATTAAATACGAAGGCTATATTTCAAAAGCAATGGACCAAGTCGAAAAAATGAAGCGTATGGAAGAAAAAAGAATTCCTGCGAATATTGACTGGGATGATATTGACTCCATCGCAACCGAAGCTCGTCAAAAATTTAAATTAATTAATCCAGAAACGATTGGTCAAGCAAGTCGTATCTCAGGTGTCAATCCAGCGGATATCTCTATTTTAATGGTTTACTTGGAAGGTAAATCTCGGAGTATCTCCAAAAACAAAGCAAACCACTAATCAAATGAGGCTGAGATGATGTTTCAGCCTCAATTTTATGGATTGAAATCTGTTGTTACTGTTTACACAGTTGTAAACCTTGTTTACAAAGTAGTGAAACCGAGGAAAAGCTTTTTACGGGTCAATCTTCTCTGTAATATAGAGAGAAACCTCGCTTTTTACCTCTATTTATGGTATAATTCCGAGAAGAGGTTTATGATGAAAAAATTTCGTTTATCGTTCATCCATTATGTGTTAATTGGTTTTATTTCATTTGCAATTTTAGCAATTTTTTTAAGAATCTTTGGCAAAGGCTATGTAACTCTTATTGCAATTTTTTTAGTCTTAGCTGGATTGATTGCTTTATTTGAATACCAGTTACAAATTTCAGAGTTAGATGAATTAGAACAAATACAATACGTTAACCATCAGGCAGAAAGCGGATTAGCATCCCTCCTTGATAAAATGCCTGTTGGAGTTATCAAAATTAATGAAGAGACAAATGAAGTAGAGTGGTTCAACCCTTATGCTGAATTGATTTTTTCAACAGATGATGGGGACTTTGATGTTGAATCCTTGAAAAAGTTACTCAATACTCTGTTTGAGGATAAAGGTCATTATGTCACTGTAGCCGATAAGAAATATTCTGTTTACTTTGATCAGACGTCTAGTGTTGTTTACTTTTTTGATGTTTCAAGTGAATATGAAGCAACTGTGGGATTGGTGACAACTCGTCCTGTTATCGGTATTATTTCTGTTGATAACTATGATGATCTAGAAGATGTCATTTCAGACTCTGATATTAGCAATATCAATAGTTTTATTGCCAACTTTGTAGAAGAGTTTACAGCTCATTACCATATGTTTTACAGACGTGTGGGGATGGATCGTTTCTATTTGTTTACAGACTACACGGTCTTAGAACAGTTGATGGAATCAAAATTTTCTGTCATCGATCAATTCCGTGAAGAAGCTAAAAATCGTGAGCTACCTATTACCTTAAGTATGGGATTCTCGTATGGTGACGGGGAGCATGATGAGATTGGTAAAGTGGCTCTCTTGAACCTAAACCTTGCGGAAGTTCGTGGTGGGGATCAAGCGGTTGTCAAGGAAAATGATGAACAGAAAAACCCTATTTTCTTTGGTGGTGGAACAGCTTCGGCTGTGAAGCGGACTCGGACTCGCACACGCGCTATGATGACAGCTATTTCGGATAAGATTAAATCCGTTGATCAAGTCTTCATTGTTGGACATAGAAACTTGGATATGGACGCTTTAGGAGCGTCTGAGGGAATGCAGTTTTTCTCTAGCAATATTTTGGCCTCCTCTTATGTGGTCTATGACCCGCATGCAATGGCTAGTGATATTTCAAGAGCAATTGCGAAACTAGAAGAAGAGCAGGTGACGAAAATCCTTCCCCTAGAGGAAGCCATGCAAATGGTGACGGATCGCTCTTTGTTAATTATGGTTGACCATTCTAAGACAGCCTTGACTCTTTCAAAAGAGTTTTATCAGGAATTTCAACAGATTATTGTCATTGACCATCACCGTCGGGATGATGATTTCCCTGAAAATGTTCTGATCACCTATATTGAAAGTGGAGCAAGTAGTGCGAGCGAATTGGTTAGTGAACTTATTCAGTTCCAGAAGTCGAAGAAAAATCGGTTAACGAAGATTCAAGCTAGTGTCTTGATGGCTGGGATTATGCTGGATACTAAGAACTTCTCCGCACGTGTTACGAGTCGGACCTTTGATGTGGCGAGTTACCTTCGTTCAAGAGGTAGTGATAGTGTAACCATCCAGGAGATCTCTGCGATTCAGTTTGATGAGTACCGCGAAGTGAACGAACTGATCTTGACTGGTGAAAAGATTTTGCCGCATATCATCGTAGCTTGTGCCAATACGACTAAAGCCTATGATTCAGTAACTATTAGTAAAGCAGCTGATAGTATGCTGGCCATGTCTGAGGTGGAAGCAACCTTTGTCATTGCTTGTAATCAAAGTGGGACTGTCTCGATTTCTGCACGAAGTCGAAGCAAAGTCAATGTACAGCGTATCATGGAACAGCTTGGCGGAGGAGGTCATTTCAACTCGGCAGCCTCTCAAATTGAGGGTCAAGATTTGCTGAGTATTCGTCAACAATTGATTGAGACTATTGAAAACGAAGTAACTATTGAAAAGGAGAATGTAGAATGAAAGTTATTTTCTTAGCGGATGTAAAAGGTAAAGGTAAAAAAGGCGAAATTAAAGAAGTGCCTACTGGTTATGCACAAAACTTTTTGATCAAGAAAAATCTTGCGAAAGAAGCCAATGCCCAAGCAATCGGTGAACTTCGTGGAAAGCAAAAGTCAGAAGAAAAAGCGCATGCTGAATTGTTAGCAGAAGCGCAAAAGATTAAAGCGAAATTAGAAGAAGAAGCAACTGTTGTTCAATTCACTGAAAAAATTGGGCCAGATGGCCGAACTTTCGGCTCTATTACCAATAAAAAGATTGCAGAAGAACTTGAGAAACAATTTGGCATTAAGATTGATAAACGTCATATCCAAGTTTCCTCTCCAATTCGTTCAACAGGTTTGATTGACGTCCCTGTAAAAATTTATCAAGATGTTACAGGTGTGATTAATATTCGTGTAAACGAAGGGTAAGCACGATCGATAGAAAGGTTTTTTTATGGCTGAGATAGAGGAATTACGAACACAACCTCAAGATATCCAAGCTGAACAATCAGTGTTGGGAGCCATTTTTATTGATGAGGGGAAATTGGTCTTTGTTCGTGAATATATCGAGCCTGGCGATTTCTTTAAGTACTCGCACCGTTTGATTTTTAAAGCCATGATCGATCTAGCTGACCGCGGGGATGCGATTGATGCGACGACTGTTCGAAATATTTTAGATAGTCAGGGGGATCTCCAAAATATTGGCGGTCTCTCCTATTTGGTAGAAGTCATTAATTCGGTACCAACTTCAGCTAACGCGGAGTATTACGCGAAGATTGTTGCCGAAAAAGCTGTCTTACGTCGATTGATCTCTCGATTAACGGAAAGTATTAATCAAGCTTATGATGGCGCAAGTCCTTCAGATGAAATCATTGCGGGTGCTGAAAAAGCTCTGATTGATGTTAGTGAAAACGCAAATCGTAGTGGATTTAAAAATATTCGAGACATCTTGAATATAAATTTTGGTAGCTTAGAAGCTCGTTCGCTTCAAACCTCTGATATTACGGGTATTGCGACAGGCTATCGCGATTTGGACCATATGACGACGGGGCTACATGAGGAAGAGTTGATTATTTTAGCGGCTCGTCCTGCAGTAGGGAAAACAGCCTTTGCTCTCAATATTGCTCAAAATATCGGGACAAAGTTGGATAAGACAGTGGCTATTTTCTCATTAGAAATGGGTGCTGAAAGTTTGGTAGACCGGATGCTAGCTGCTGAAGGCTTGATTGAATCCCATTCGATTCGTACAGGTCAATTGACGGATGAAGAGTGGCGAAAATATGCCATTGCTCAAGGAAATTTGGCCAATGCGAGTATTTACATCGATGATACCCCGGGAATTCGGATCACTGAGATTCGTTCGAGAGCAAGAAAATTAGCGCAGGAAACAGGGAATCTCGGTCTTATTCTGATTGACTACCTGCAGCTGATTACAGGGACTGGAAGAGAAAACCGTCAACAGGAAGTTTCAGAAATTTCTCGTCAGTTAAAAATTTTGGCTAAGGAACTAAAAGTTCCCGTCATTGCTTTGAGTCAGCTGTCACGTGGCGTGGAACAGCGCCAAGATAAACGTCCGGTTCTTTCTGATATTCGTGAATCTGGATCGATTGAGCAGGATGCGGATATTGTTGCTTTCTTGTACCGTGATGATTATTATGATCGAGCTGGTGAAGAGGAAGAAGATGGAATGCCTAATAATACGGTTGAAGTGATTATCGAGAAAAACCGTTCAGGTGCGCGTGGGACAGTCGAATTAATATTCCAAAAGGAATACAATAAATTCTCAAGTATTTCAAAGAGAGAGGATCAATAAGATGAGTGATGCATTTACAGATGTTGCAAAAATGAAAAAAATTAAGGAAGAAATCAAGGCCCATGAAGGACAAGTGGTTGAAATGACACTTGAAAATGGACGGAAACGTCAAAAAAATAAATTTGGACGCTTAATTGAGGTCTATCCTTCTTTATTTATTATCGAGTATACGAACGACAATAGCTTACCAGGTGAACCGGCCAATACATACGTGGAGTCTTACACCTATTCAGATATTTTAACAGAGAAGAATTTAATTCGTTATTTGGATTAATTTCTTGCTTTTATCGTCAAAATCAGTTATTATAATAAATACATATGGGAGTCTGTGTACAGTCTGAGAGGAAGTGTAAGCTTCGACCGCACCTGATCTGGGTAATGCCAGCGTAGGAAACAAATGAAATGTATTTTTCGTTATGAGTGACCTTGTGCAATCCGTCTCCTATTTTGGAGGCGTTTTTTATTTGTGAGAAAGGAGGTTACGATGTCTCTTGTAAAAAGATATTCAAAACAGTTGATAGGATTTGCAGGTTTTAGCAGCCTTCTTGTCTTATGGCAGTTAGCAGGATTTTTAAATATCCTCCCCAAATTTGTATTACCAACGCCACTTGAAATTGGGAATGCCTTTGTACGAGATCGAGCTCTCCTGATTCATCACAGTTTGTCTACCCTTCAAGTGGCCTTGATCGGACTGGTTATAGGGGTTCTTCTTGCTGCTGGCTTTGCGATTCTCATGGATAGTTTTCAATGGGTGAATGATCTGGTCTATCCTTTTATGGTTGTTATTCAAACCATTCCGACGATTGCCTTGGCCCCTATCCTGGTTCTTTGGTTTGGTTATGGTATGCTTCCAAAACTGGTTTTGATCATTATTACGGTGGTATTTCCCATCGTAGTCAGTCTGTTAGATGGTTTTCGGCATTGCGATCAAGATATTCTGAGATTGTTTCAGATTATGAAAGCCAATCGCTTTCAGACTTTAGTCCATTATAAAATTCCTGCAGCGCTTCCTTATTTTTTTGCAGGTTTACGTGTGAGCGTTTCCTATGCCTTTATCAGTACGGTCGTTTCAGAATGGTTAGGAGGTTTTGATGGATTGGGGGTCTATATGATCCAATCGAAGAAGTTATTTCAGTATGATACGATGTTTGCGATCATTGTATTGATTTCTGCTATTAGTTTACTCGGTATGTTTCTCGTTGACCAATTAGAACGAACCATTCTAAAATGGAAAAAGGATTGACAAACTTGTAAATGGTGTAAAAATTAAATTGACAAAAATGTAAAAGAGGTATAGCTAATGAAAAAGTCAATAGGTTTATTTTTCTCAATAATATTGGGATTTGTTTTTTTAAGTGCTTGTCAAAATTCTGTCAAGCAATCGTCAAGTGGTTTGAAAAAGATTGATTTTATTCTAGATTGGACCCCGAATACCAATCATACGGGTCTCTATGTAGCAAAGGAAAAAGGGTATTTTAAAGATGCAGGACTGGATGTAGATATAAAACTTCCGCCGGAAGACAGTAGTTCTGATTTGATTATTAATGGGAAAGCTCCATTTGGTATTTATTTCCAAGATTCTATGGCCAAGAAATTGGATAAAGGTGCGGGGATTACCGCTGTTGCAGCTATCGTCGAACACAATACGTCAGGGATTATTTCAAGAAAAGATGCAGCGATCACAAGTCCAAAAGATTTGGTTGGTAAGAAGTATGGTACCTGGAATGATCCGATTGAGTTGGAAATGATCAAATCGATGATGAAAAAAGAGGGGGCTGATTTTAATCAAGTAAAATTGGTTCCAAATAGTGATTCAAATTCCATTACTCCGATTGAAAATAAGGTCTTTGATGCTGCTTGGATTTATCACGGTTGGGATGGAATTTTGGCTGAGCAAAAGGGAATGAAGACCAATTTCTTCTATATGAAAGATTTTGTTCCTGCATTTGACTACTATTCGCCTGTTATTATTGCTAACAATGACTATTTGAAGTCTCATAAAGAGGAAGCAAAGAAATTCATTCAAGCGGTGAAAAAAGGCTACCAATATGCTATAGAGCATCCAGAAGAAGCAGCAGATATCTTGATTAAACAGGCCCCTGCTTTGGCTAACCAGCGTGATTTTGTACTCGCTTCTCAAAAATATCTTTCCAGTCAATATGCTTCAGACAAGGATAAATGGGGGCAGTTTGACTCCAAGCGTTGGAATGCTTTTTATGCTTGGGCAAAAGAGCAAGGATTGGTTTCAAATGACTTAGAAGACAAAGGTTTTACAAATGAATTGGTAGGTGACTGATATTTTAACCGTAAAAGATGTAAGTTTCTCTTTTGGAGATAAAGCAGTTTTAAACAATGTATCACTAGTAGTGCAAAAAGGAGAAATCGTCTCTATTCTAGGTCCAAGTGGGGTAGGGAAATCAACCTTGTTTAATTTAATTGCTGGGATCTTTCCCTTACAAAAGGGCGCTATAGAAGTAGATGATGCCCCGATCTCCTTTGGGAAAGTCAGCTATATGCTACAAAAGGATCTTTTGTTGGAACATAAGACAGTATTGGGAAATATTATTCTTCCCCTTCAATTGAAAAAGATTCCTAAGAAAGAGGCGACATCTACAGCTCTAAAATTGTTAGATGAATTTAAATTGGGAAGTATCGCCAACCTTTATCCCAATGCCCTGAGTGGGGGGATGCGGCAACGGGTGGCGCTATTGAGAACCTATCTTCTGGGTCATTCTGTCTTCCTATTAGATGAAGCTTTTAGTGCCTTAGATGAATTGACAAGGCAGGATCTTTATCACTGGTATTTAGAAAGTAAGGAACGTCTTGGTCTCACCACTCTGGTGATCACTCATAGTATCGAAGAAGCTTTGACATTGAGTGACCGGATCTATATCTTAAATCATAATCCCGGTGAAATTATTGCAGATCTTCCTTTAAAATGGGATCCAGCAACGGATAGAGACTGGCAACAATTGCAATATAAAAAACGAATCATAGAATTATTGTCTGAATTTCATTGAAATTGTTTTGAAGGACTTTACAAAGTTTCTATTCCGTGATAAAATAGAATTTGTGCGAAATGACAGCAGGACAAAATGAAGCTCGTCAACAGGAAGTCAGCTAGAAAAGTAACCTTTGCTGTTTGGGCGAAGGCTTTCTGAACGAATCAGGTTTGTCTAAAACGTTATTTCCTACAAAAATTATTTTTATAGGAGGACATTTCAAATGTCACGTTATACAGGACCATCTTGGAAACAATCTCGCCGTCTTGGCTTGTCACTTACAGGTACAGGTAAAGAATTGGCACGTCGTAACTACGTACCAGGTCAACATGGACCAAACAACCGTTCAAAATTGTCAGAATACGGTTTGCAATTAGCTGAAAAACAAAAACTTCGTTTCTCTTACGGACTTGGTGAAAAACAATTCCGTAACTTGTTCGTACAAGCTACTAAAGTTAAAGAAGGAACTGTCGGTTTCAACTTCATGCTTCTTTTGGAACGTCGTTTGGATAACGTTGTTTACCGTCTTGGACTTGCGACTACTCGTCGTCAAGCTCGTCAATTCGTTAACCACGGTCACATCCTTGTTGACGGAAAACGCGTTGATATCCCTTCATACCGTGTAACTCCAGGTCAAGTGATCTCAGTTCGCGAAAAATCAGCTAAAGTTCCAGCTATCCTTGAAGCTGTTGAAGCTACAGTTGGACGTCCAGCATTTGTATCATTCGATGCTGACAAACTTGAAGGTTCATTGACTCGCCTTCCAGAACGCGATGAAATCAACCCAGAAATCAACGAAGCACTTGTCGTTGAATTCTACAACAAAATGCTTTAATTTTAAGATTCATTTTGCAAAAAGCCCGTTGTTATGGGCTTTTTGTTTATCTTAAATCGTTGATTTCTGGGTTTGCTTAGATATTTGCTAGATTGATTCCATGGCCATCTCATAGAATGAGACGGCTTTTTTTGCGTTTTCTTTTGAGAGATGGCTGTATATATCCATTGTCATGGATAATTGAGAGTGTCCTAGACGGTGCTGGAGTTCTTTGTAAGGTATTCCAGAGTTAAGTAACAAACTAGCGTGAGTGTGTCGGAAGCCGTGAAAACCAATATTAGGCACTTTAGCATGTTTAAAGTGGGTTGATAATCTAGTGAAAAGGCTACGGTTATTAGCATAACCATTGATAAAGTCTGAAAAGACTATGCTTTCAGTTTGGCCGAGCTTCCAAGCCTCTTGGGTTTGTCTACGTTTGTACTGTTTTAGCATTGTGACTGTCTGATTGTCAATGTCAATATCACGGTAACTAGATTTTGATTTAGGACTATTTATCTCTTGCTTATAGTTTAGAGTCTTTGAGATGTGGATAATAGCACCTTCTAAGTCAATATCAGACCAACTTAGCGCAAGTGCCTCGTTGATACGGCAACCAGTAGCCAGTAAAAACTTATATAGAGTTACCTCGTAAAAATAACGGTATTTGCTAATGTTTAAACTATCGAGATAATCAAGAAATCTTTTAAGTTCCAAATTAGTGAAATGTTTTACCTTTTGACGATTTGCTTTTTTAGTATTTCGGGGCAAAATGACCTCACGCGCTGGATTAAACGGAATTGCTTGCATGACCACACCATACTGTAAGATACGCTTATTAAGTGCGTGGATCTTGTCATAATGGAGATAAGCACCAGCTTCTCCCTTGTTAGTTTTATCAGCAAGTTTATTGACTATGTTTTGAATAAGTGGAGTAGTAAGTTTTTCAAGTTTATAAGCTCCAAACAGAGGTAAAACATGGTTATCTATTAGCCTCTTAGTAGCGTCTTGACTATTTGGCTTTACCGTATGCTTGTGGTTATCCCACCATAGGCTAGCCAGTTCTTCGTAGGTTGATATAGTAGAGGCTTGAAACCTAGTGGATCCGTTTATCTTAAAGTCTATAACGGTGTCTTGCGCTTTTTGTTTTACCTCTTTTTTGGTTCGGCCCGTGATTTTTGTTGTGACTTGTTTCCCAGTTATCTGGTCAATTCCCAGATAGATACTGGAGCGGTATACTATTGATCCATCTTGTTTTGTATGTTGCGTTATTTTCATGATTTAAACCTTTCTAATTCATCAGCAGGCAAGCTATTATTAAAAAGGTTTTAGTTTGTGGTTTAGATCATGCTAGGGCTTCACAGTTTGCCCTGTATTCGATTTTAAAGAGTCGGTCGGTAAATAAATACCAGAATAGGAGATAGGCAGATATGGGGTTCGAAAAGGCCCATATATTGCAAGTGATTTTATCTTAATGTATCAGTGATATTATACCAATTATTCGGAAATCCAAGTGTATCCAATACAATGCCGGCTTCAATGGAGTGCGCTTTTTTATTTAGAGCTTTGGTTCTTTTGATAATAGTGTTATGTAATTGAGCGTATTGTGTGGACGCAAGTAGGCATTGCAAGGCAAGAAAAACATAATATACAGATTGTCTTGACGTGTTAGCATTGTTATTGTAATAGTGGAAATAAGCTAGTTGTGGAAGATTCTCCCGACATTTATAATTGAAAAGTTTATTATTATGAGCAGTGATGTTTCTAATTTCTAGTATATTTTTAATAATACTTTCTAAAGCCTTTCCACTTAAAAGGTCTTTACTAGGTCTATTTTGGATGTATTCAATATTTTCTTGTAAGAATGGTGATAAATCTCTAGCTATTTGATTTTTTATATTAGTGTTTAGATTTCTATAAAAGTTAAATGCTTGCCCTAATGTAAGTTCATTGATGATAACCCAAAAAGGAACAACGCCATGTTGTTTATAGTGGTGTTTTATAGAATTGTTTTGCTTATCACTATTATAATCATTGAGTATCCTAGCTAATATACTTATTAAATTGGTAATTTGTGCTAGCCTTTTTGCATCTTTTTGTGTTTCAAAATTATTAATATCTAGATAAGAGTATGGCTTTGGATATGCTTCTGAAAAACGATATGCCAGTACGGATTTAAAGTGTTTTTCTGCATCTATAATTGCTTTTAAAAAAGCTGATTTAATTTCTTTATCGTAAAAGTGTGTTGCAGCTATTTCTCTAAAGTCTGCACCAGTTATAAATTTATCTTTTGATGTTTGAAAAAATTTACTATATCCGTTGACGACGTTGTAATAGTTGTTAGTTAGAAGGTATCTTTTACATTCTTCTATGTTATCTATTTCTAAGCCTCTAGACTGGAGAAGTTTTATTTGTTCATCTAATGTTTGAAATGGTTTCATATATGTTCCTTGTATACAAAAACACCACCTAGTAGAACTAGGCGGTGTTTCGCGTACTCTGTTCCCTTGGGAGCAGAAACTCTTCTCATTGCCTAATAATACTGTAATTTTTAGTTTTTGTCAATATTTTTAGTTTGTTTTTTAAAAATTTTTGAGCATCGAGCGAACAAAGAGAAAACACGCGCTTCTGTCTATATTGCTCTTTTAGGGGAGCCGAAAGCGCCGATTTTATGTTTTAGACTTTGTGGCGCGTGGGTTAGTCTATACCCCAAAGTAACGCAAAATCATCTAGATTTTCTTTATCTTTCTTAGCTTCTTGAAGAGCTAAAGACTTAATTTCTTCAAATAGATTTTCAAACTTTTTATATAATTTGTTGTAATATTCTTGGTTGAATTCCTTATCTTCAAAAACTATGTAGAATTCACTACTTGTTTTTTGAAATACAATATCTAGCCAGAATAGGATATTACTTGTCTTTAGCGCAAGGGCATTTAAAACTTCATAGTTGTCTTTGGGATTGTATTCATTTAATGATTCAGTGATAGTAGTGAGAAACTCTTCAGGACTGATTGGGAAATTTTTACTCTTTGCTAGTTCAATTATTTCCTTGTCCCTTTTCTCTCTCTCTTTTACTTTCTGAAAAATTTTATCTTTTGAAACATTTTTTACGAGGTATTTTTCTTCGTCTAATTGTTTATCTAACATATATAAAAATTCTTTGTAAACATCTTTGTCAGAAAAGCGAGGGTCAAGATCAGATTTTTTCACTCCCAAATAATCAGCAAGTTTTTGAAGATTGCCAGATGTTGGCATTGATCTACCTTTTACATAACCAGTTATTGTACTTTTAGGAATTTCTAAAGCATTATGCAGGTCTATCTGTCTGATACCTTTTTCTTTCATAACACGGTTAAGATTATTAGAGAAATATTCTCTATTCTTTAAATCCTGAGGACTGTTTTTAGCCATCTTTTCTAACTCCTTAACTCTAGGTTATACATAGATTATAACACAAACAGAGACACAAAGTACGAAAAAAATAAAACTTTTTTTGAAATTCGTTGACAAAGTACGAAAAAAATAGTACAATCAAGGAAACAAAGATTAGGAGGAAATGTTTTTCATGAAACAAATAACCTTAAGAGGTGCACGTATATCAGCAGGTTTCACTCTTCGTGAGGTAGGCGAAAAAATTAACAGAAGTTTTCAGACTATAGCGAAGTACGAAAAAGATAGCACTAAAATTCCGCTAGATTTATTACAGGAGTTGAGCGCTCTTTACAATGTGCCGATGGATTTTATTTTTTTAGGAAAAAGTACGAAAAAAATAGTACCAAAATAGAAAGGAGCCAAACTATGGAACTAGTATACATGGACGGTAAGAAAGAGCCGTATACTACGAGCGCAATCATAGCTGAATGTGCTGGAATAAAACACCACGCAATACAGGAACACATTAGAAAACAGATTGCACGACTGGAACAGTTTGGAAAGGTGTCATTTAAAATGCGACCTTTACAAAGTGGACAACAGGCAAAAGATTACATTTTGAACGAGCAACAGGCTACTTTGCTTATTACATTCTTAAAGAATACTGAGCAAGTGGCCAACTTCAAAACAAACCTAGTCAAAGCATTCTTTGAAATGCGCGAGGAGCTTTCTAATTTTCGTATGCAGAGGGCGCTAGAAAAGCCAAAAAGAAAAACACTGCATGACAGTATTGAGAACTGGGAGCAAGCACCAAAGCACGCGCACAGTACCATGAATAACTTACTATTAAAGGCAGTGACTGACAGGAACGCTAAGCAGTTAGTAGAAGAACGTGGGGGCTATAATGGCATTGATAGCTTGACCAGCGAGGAGTTGGAACAGTACCAAGCGTTCGAGGACATGGCAATAGCTATGATTAGCTTAAATATGAGCTATCAAGAAATCAAAGCTATGGCATTCAGAAATAAAAAAAACACGCCAAAAAGGCGCGTGATCGCAACAAAAAAAGGCTTAGCAATAACCACACCGCAGAGCCTTTCACACTATCACTAAAACGAAATTAACAAAAAGCAGGCAAGCTATTATTAAAGAGGTTTTAGTAAAGATTTATACCTAGATTATAGCATATTAGGGTGTAAGACGTAAAGAGATGTACAGAGGGTACAAAAGAGGAGAAAACTATTATGACAAAAACAACTTACGAAATTTTGAGCGATAAATTGAACAATATCGGTAAAGAACTATGTCAAATTGGGGAAGAGAATAATTTACATAGATTATCACTTTTATCAGGCCAATTAAGAGACCTAAAGGAAGATCTAGCAAGATTACTTTGGTTAGAATTGCCAGAACTAAACAACAGCAAAAAAATTGAGAACATTTCTAAAAGCACTACAGGAATGGTTTTCCATGCGGGTATTTTTGAAACGGACGCAATGCGACAAGCGTTTTTCAAAAGGCAAGCTAAAACATTCTTTAAGACTGAAGAAGAGCAACAGGAATATGTAGCTTATACAGAAAATCTATATTTAGAATCAACAAAAACTTTCAAAGAAATCATGAAAGATACTAATCAAAATTTGCCTAATTCAAACCGTCAAGAAAAACGTGAACGAAATATCGGGCAATTTGTAGCAGTTATCAGTAGCAATGCAACACACAAGAGATAAGAGATGAGGGTAAGGCTATGGTAGTAACAGACTTAAATAATACGAATAAACACGGTTCAAACAGTGTCCTAAAATTATATCCTAACCCTGAAAAAATGCCAGATAAGCCATATTTTACTAAGGAGATTTTTCTAAATTTGTGTTTGAATGATATGAAAAGGTTAGCTGTAGTTAGGGGATTGTTAACTGACCAGCTTTTAGAGAAAGAAACTAAAGGAGTTGTTTGTACAACCTTGGATACAATCATAGAAAATCAAAAAGCTATTTTGCAAGGGGTAGCAAGCGGGCAAATAACCTTTTTAAATAAAGCTGATAAGGGGGAAATGAATGAATCTAACCGTAAATGACAAGCGAGTATTAAAATTAATAAAAGTAGGGTCTGAGAACTCAATTACAGGGGAAGAAATCAGCCTAATCACCAAATTATCAAAAAGAGCCGTACAGGATAGTATTAGCCGTCTGATCACGCGCTATGGCATTCCTATTGTCGGTGTACGTAATGGAGCTTTTAGAGGGTATTTTATCCCAGCCAATCAGGAAGAGCTATTGGACGGTACAAAGGCATTCTATAACCAAGTACAAGAGGAGCAGAAGCGTCTAACCGTCCTTTTAAACGCTGATTTAGAGAGTTATAAGCCATTACTGAAAGGAGATAATGAATATGTTTAGTCTCAGTAAAGAGAGTGAGCAGGAGCTAGCTCATGGCGTTTTAGGTCTTGTGGAGAATTACTTAGAGGCGCGTGATACAATCAAACCACGTTCAACGGGTTTGATTTCAGCTCAGGTAGCTATGGAAGAATTAGACATAAAATATAAGACGTTGCAAAAGTGGGAGAATGCAGGGCTAAGACGCTACCAGCCCCCGCTGGAAGATACACGGAAAGTCTATTACAAAGTGAGTGATATCTTGAACTTTTTGGGGGTTGAAAATGGTAATTTACGAGGCTAGAGGTTTTCAAAATAATCTAGTTTATCCATTTGATAAGATTGAGCCATTTCAGTATATTGAACACTTTAAGCCTTTAGTAGTTCCTAAAGGTGTAAATATAGAGGAATATAAACGTACACAAGCTCCCTATTGTATCAGTGGGAAAGTAACCCCTGAGAGCAATGGGAGCTATAAGCGTAATAATACTAGCTTGTTATATCGGGATCTGATATTTCTTGACTATGACGATATTCAATGCACGTCTGAGAGCTTCATAAAAGCCGTTTCTAGAGCTTTATTTGGCTACTCCTATATCTTATACCCGACTATCAAGCACACCGCTCAAAAGCCTCGTTATCGCCTTGTAGTGAAGCCTGAGAATGTTATGAATGAAGCGACATATAAGCAGGTAGTGGAAGAGATAGCTGACAAGATAGGACTACCTTTTGATATGGCCAGTCTAACATGGTCACAACTTCAGGGGTTACCTGTTACAGCAGGAGACCCAGCAGACTATCAAAAAATTGTAGTTCATGGGCTAGATTATCCAGTACCAAAATCAAACCAGAACCAAAGAATTAGCCAAGGTGTGCGATCTCAAACACCCCAGCGATCCAGTTGCCAGCGGTCTATCACTATGAGGGTGATAGATACGCTTTTTAATGGCTTTGGAGACGAGGGAGGGCGTAATATGGCTCTCACGCGCTTTGTGGGCTTACTCTTTAATAAGTGGGTTGATTGCGACCTTGAAACGGCTTATGAGCTGACAAAGATAGCTAATAGTGTTACGGCTGAACCATTACCGATTGAAGAAATAGACCGTACTTTTACCAGCATAGCACGGGCAGAATATAGAAAGCGAGGATAGAGCCATAGAAAAAGAAGAACTAAAAAGCCTTGAAAGTGAGATCAATGAAGCGCGTGCCCAAGAGCGACCACCGGAAACAATGAAGGAATTAGAAAACCTTATTTTTAAGGCTGGTGAAAAATGGCGGGCAGAACATACTGAAACTAAGGTAAACGAGTCTACTGGGGACGTTAGCGAGAAAGTCGCCATGCCCCAAACCTTCACAGTTGCTAAAATACTAAGTGATATTGTCACGTTTACTTTTATCAGCAAGAGCAATGTACCTGATTATAGCTTACTCTATATCTACGATTTAGACGAGGGCATATATACCGCTAGTAATGATCTATTCAATTTCTTATGTAAAACTTTTGATGTGAGAATTAAACCCAGAGAGTGGCCTCAGATTAAGCTAATGGTCAGAACACTGACAAAGATACAAAAGCCCTTAGAAAGTGCTGATCTTATACCCGTGAATAACGGGATTATTAACTTAAAAACAAAGGAACTACTCCCTTTTAGTCCTAAATATGTAATTACGAGTAAGATAAGCACGGCTTATCACGCGCCTAAACAAGTCCCAACAGATAGGGAAGGAAAAACGTTTGATGATTGGCTGAACTCAATCGCGTGTAATGATAGGGAGTTAGTAACGTTATTTTGGCAGATTATTCTAGAGGCCATCAATCCCAATCATACACGGAATAAGTTTGCTATCTTCTACGGGGAAGGTAACAATGGTAAGGGGACATTTCAGCGCTTCCTTATCAATCTGATAGGAGAAAGCAATATTTCAGCCCTAAAGCCTGCTCAGTTTGCTGAAAAGCACAACCTTGAAACTTTGGTAGGTAAAGTTTGCAATATTGGAGATGAAGCGCCTAACGAATACTTGAAAAATCCGTCTGATCTTATGAGTATTACCAGCGGTGATACCGTTCTAGTAAATCCTAAAGGTCGCCCAGCTTTTGAAGCTACTTTTAAGCTATTCAATATCTTTTCAGGCAACTATATCCCCAATGGTGGTAATAAGACAAAAGGCTGGTATCGTAGAATTATGATCGTACCTTTTAACGCTGACTTTAACGGGGAACAGGAAAAACCTTGGATAAAAAATGAGTTTTTAGCAAACAAGGAAGTACTAGAATATGCTCTATACAAAGCTATCAATCAAGAGCCATTTACTCACTTTATCGAACCCCAAGCAGTCAAAGGCTTGTTAGAAGAGTACCAAGAGGATAACGACTACTTGCTTTCATGGGTTAAGCATGAATACATGGAAAAAGGTTGGCATGAATTGGACGTAGTACCTGTTTTTATACTGACAAGATCGTTAAAACATTATGCCGAAGATATGGGAATACCTAAACCAAACGTTTACGGAGCTGGAAAAGAGACTATCAGACACTTACAACAGTTAACACCTTATCGATACAGACTAAAAAGAGCGCGTGTTAAGATTGAAGATTATGATAAATTGGATCCATTAGAGTTTGAAAAAACAAAACTAGCTAAAACCAATCATGCGATAGTTAAAAATTGAAAATGTTACCTTCTTTGAATAGCCATAAACCCTTGATATATCTAGGTTTTTAACGCAAAATGTTACCTTCTTGTTACCTTGTTTACAAAGAAGGTAACGTAGTTGAGCCCTTGATATGACTTACTTTTTTAGAAAAATGTTACCTTGTTACCTTCTTTTTAACTCTCTATATAGGAAAAATAGATATATTTTATATATAAGGGGAAGGACTTCAAAAGAAGGTAACATGGTAACAAAGTTGTCTAATCGCTTGTGGCAGTAAGGCTGGACTATGTTACCTAGAAGGTAACAAAATCACCAAAGAAGGTAACAAATCGTAAAATAATTACATAATTTACCTTAAAATAAGAATAGGAGAAAAACAACATGACATTAAAAACAGTTTCATACTTTGAAGAACGTTACAAACAGGAGCGCGTGGCTCAACTCAAAGAGTCAGAGGATTTTGAGAGCTTGCTGAATAAGGTCACAGACTACGAGCTGGAGCTATTAGACTATGCTGATCGCTTGCTTTCTGATAAACCTATCCCTATGGACTCTATGACCGCTTTTGGTACGTTGGAAATGCTGGACGATGAAAGTATTAGCCTACTCCAAAAATTGGACGTAGAGGGCGAATATAAAGGCCTTGCTGATTATTCTGGTCAATAAAACACAGGAAGGGGAGCAATCCCCTTTTGACATTTAGGCAATAGATTTGGGTTTTTCTATATATATAGGGGTATTTTGAGAGAATGGAAGTTATAAAATCAATAACCATAGAGACATTTATAAAGCCAATGAAAAATAAAAAACTAACTCATGGTATTGCTGAGTTAGACGGGGAAAGGTTAGAAATAAACCTAGATAATTTATTTATCACTTTTGGTAATAATCATTTTGATTTAGCACGCTTGTCTGGAAATATGGGCGGTTATCGCTATTTCTTCATTTGTCCTATTTGTGATAGGCAATGCAGAAAACTATATAAGAGGTCTTTACTTTATAGTTGTGGTTTATGTCAACAGGTATATAAAGATACTCTAAACCGTAGCAAGACAGATTGCCAATACTATTGGGAGAGGGCCTTAAGAGAAGCCAGAAAAGTAGAACCAGGCTGGAGCCCAAAACGCGGTGGATATATGTTTGATAGTTTCCCTGAAAGGCCAAAGTATATGAGGCAAAGCAAGTATTATAGACACTATCGAAAGTTTATAAACTACGCTAGAAAAGGTGATAGTCTCTGGTTATCTGGGATAGCTAAAATTTAATAGTTTGTTTTAGTAGTCTAGGTTTGAACCACGAGCGAACCAAGAGAAATGGTTAGGATAGGAGATGAATATGAACGCAAAACAGCGATTAAATCGCTTGAAAAACTATGAGACAGACGTAGAAACGTTAAATAATGAATTGATAGCGTTAAAGTCATTAGTTCTAAAAGGACAAGTTCTTTCCCATGATCCAATAAGGACAAAGAGAGGGAACAAAACGGAAGAATTAAATGTCAGTATAATCGATAAATCAGATCAAATCTATCAGAAACTTGAGCAGTTACTAGATGAGCGAACAGAAACAGTAAAAGCGATTGAGAGGCTGGAAGATCCACTAGAGAAACTTGTATTAAGGCATTTCTATATTCATGGTTATTCAAGGGAAAGAACAGCACGAATGCTAGACCGTTCAGCGAGCACTATCAGCCGTGTTAAAAGTAGCGCAATTCGTAATTTAGAGGCTATTTTAGCCCCCACTGATAAATAACAGGGCTATAGTTCATTTAGCCAGTAGACGCTCCCCTATTTTGTACGAAAAATTCCCTTTTTGGAGAAACAAAAATCTATCAAAAATGATATAATTACACTGAGAAACACCATTACCTCTTCTATTTATCTTGTTGTGAAAGAAGGTTACAAATTGTTCGAGTTAAATAAAATCATAGGTATAGACGACAGTCGTAACAACATTCTAGTTACACTAACAGACGGACGTTGCGCTTTGGTTGATTTAGAGCGTAAAGCGTTTGTTGTCGAGGTTTTATTGGGTTCATTTTTAAAATGGATGAGCTTTTCAGATAACTACATTGAGGAAGATGTTGATAATGTAAAAAGTATTTTAGCTAACCCTCAAGGAGTTGGTTATGGTCCACTTGCTGAAAGTTATATATCCGACACGAAAGTGAAGCAAGAATTTGAAAAAATAAAAAAAGAAATCGGCTATGAATATTAAGCACCTAGAGAAATCTGAGTGCTTTTTCTTTTCTTTTACGAATAATAAAGTAGGGGGTGATATGGTCTAATTTATATAGACATGAAAAAACGGTCAAGATATGCTATAATTTAACTATGTGGTAGGCGGTCGAGCACCCATTGGTGCGCGGTTGTCTACCATTTTTGTAGATGAAAAAAGCACCGTGTGAGGGTGCTAGAACTTGCCTGCTGAACTCGTTAATAGTAGAGCCGAAAAGCTCTATTTTTTGCTTAGACTTTTGCTTAGATATAAAGAAAACCTAAGAGAATAGAAGAAAATAGAATTATCACAGAACCCTTATGTATCATGGATTAATGGCTTGTAAAGAACTCTTGCGCCATCAAATTTTTACAATACAACAAAATGCTTTAATTTTAAGATATACTTTGCAGAAAGCCTACTACAGTGGGCTTTTTATTTTGTCTTAAAGGGTTGATTTCTGGGTTTGTTCAGTTACAAATTTTCTAAAGCTGTTTCATTAAATGAGACAGTTTTTTGTTTTCTTAAAACCTAAACCTGCTAATAAAAAAACTCCTGATCTAGATCGATCAGGAGAGACTGTTACCGTAACATTTTCATTAAAAATTCAGCCATTTGTTGAGGGCTTTCTTTTTTTCCGCGCGAAACCCACATCTGACAGACTCCGAAGAAGGCATTGGTCAGATAGACAGAACTGTAGACTCTTTCAATATCTGTTAATGATTTATGACTATAGCGCTCTTGCAAACTATCAACCAGAAGAATCTGTAATTTATGTCGTAAGAAGGTTTGGATCTCTTTGGTTCCATTCTCTGTCAGAAGAACCGCAAAGAGTGGCTCCTTGGTTAGAAATTCGAACACTTCTGTAATCGCTTGGCGCTTGTCATCTTGGTGTTTATCAAAGATATATTCAAGCTTGTGAAAGAGTGCTTGTTGGTAGCGCTCGATCATATCATACTTGTCTCGATAGTGGGTATAAAAGCTAGAGCGACTAATGCCGGATTCTTGTGCTAACTCAACCGTTGTGATTTGGTCGAATGATTCCTTTTCTAGTAGTCGAACCATCGCCTCCTCGATATTTCGTTTTGTTTTTAATCGTTTATTGCTCTCAGTCATCTGTTAATCCTTTTTGCACAAAATTATACACAGTGTCTAAAAACAAAGATTTCCTACTTGTGAAAATTTCTAGAAACTGTATAATCTATTATATCAGAAATTTAGACAATGTGTATAAAAAGGAGACAAAAAATATGATGAAAGAATGGAAGGCTATTCTTAAAAAGCCAACATTTATCATTGTCATGATTGGAGTTGCTTTGATTCCAGCTCTTTATAATATTATTTTTCTATCTTCCATGTGGGATCCATATGGCCAAGTTTCGGATCTTCCTGTAGCGGTTGTCAATAAGGATCAATCTGCTACATATAATGGACAAAAAATGGAAATCGGAAAAGACATGGTGTCCAATTTGAAGGACAATGACTCACTTGATTTTCATTTTGTAGATGAGAAAGCTGCGAAAGATGGTCTCAAAAATGGCGATTATTATATGATTGTAACCCTGCCTGAGGATCTTTCAAAAAAAGCTAGCTCCATCTTAACCAATCATCCGGAACAGATGACCATTGATTACCAAACGTCCAGTGGTCATAGTTTTATCGCAGGGAAAATGAGCGACACTGCGATGACAAAAATGAAGCAGTCAGTGGCTGAAAAAGTGACCAATACGTATACAACAGCTTTATTTTCCAAAATGGGATCGCTTAAAACTGGTATGGGGACAGCGGCAGATGGAAGTGCTAAATTAGCAGATGGTGCAAGTAAATTGGAAGATGGTGGTCAAACACTATCTACTAATTTGAATACATTGGCTCGTTCAAGCTTAGCATTTTCAGATGGTGCAACTACTCTTCGTACAGGTCTAGCGGCTTATACAGATGGTGTTGGTCAATTAGGAAATGGTCTCAATCAAATGGCTGGTCAACTTCCAAACTTGGTATCTGGCGTCAATCAATTAAATAATGGGTTTGGTACTTTTAATACAGGCTTGATGGCTTATGCTACCGGAGTGGATCGATTAGGAAATGGTCTCAATCAAATGGCGAGTCAAACCCCTCAGTTGGCTTCAGGAGTTGGTCAATTAACCAGCGGTATGGGGACCCTCAATGATGGTCTTGGGAATTATACCAATGGCGTGCGTCAATTGAATTCAGGCCTATCTAACTTTTCAAATGGTTTAGCAACCTATACAAATGGAGTCGCTACTTTATCAGAGGGAGCGGGTCAATTAAGTAGTCAATCTGCTACCCTTCGAAATGGGGTTTCACAATTAGAATCAGGTATTCAAACATTATCAAGCCAGCTACAAGCTTCTACAAGTCAATCCGCTCAGATTGATCAATTGGCAGCAGGTTTAAACCAATTAAATGCAGCGATTCAAAATGCTACGGTAGATACCAGTCAACTTTCGTCTGGATTGACGAGTATTGCGAATTCAGCTCAATCAATCCTTGCTTCAGCCCAAGCGGATCGTGCAAATGCCCTTGCAAGTGTGCAAGGGACAGCAGCCTATCAAGCAATGACAGCTGACCAACAAGCGGAAATCAATGCGGCAATCTCATCGAGCCCAAGCTCGAGTGAAACGGCGGCTCAAGGGATCTTGACAACGATTCAAACGATCCAAGGTAGTTTGAATACAGGAAATAGCTTGACACAACTGCAAACGGCAGCCAATCAAGTTTTACCGACAGCTTCTTCTACCTTGACAGACTTGTCAAGTGGCTTGTCTAAGATCCAATCCGCAGTTAGTGGACAATTGTTGCCAGCTAGTCAAACCATCAGTCAAGGGATCAGCGCTTATACAGCTGGTGTCGATAAAATCGCTAATGGAGCAACCCAACTTCAGACGAATAGCAGTACTTTAACAAATGGGGCTAGTCAGTTAGCAGCAGGTGTTGGTCAACTAGATAGTAAATCATCAGAATTACTTGCAGGAAGCAATCAATTGGCTTCTGGTCTAGGTGAGTTAAATGGGAAGATGCCTGCCTTGACATCAGGCATGAATCAACTGGCTTCAGGAGCGACCCAATTAACAGGTAAGTCGGGTGAATTGGTTGCTGGTGCTGGAAAATTAGCTGACGGTGTAGGACAATTGAACAGCAAGACTCCAGAGTTGGCAGGTGGTGTCAATAAACTTGTCACTGGTGTCAATCAGTTGACAGAAAAATCAGGTCAACTAGTTACCGGAGCTGATAAACTAGCCGACGGTGCAAATCAAATCTCAGATGGGTCCAGCAAATTAGCAGCAGGTGGCCAAACATTGACAAATGGTTTAGGTGAATTAGCAACAGGAAGCCAAACCTTGAGTCAAGGATTAAACGATGCTAAGGGACAATTGAATGTGGCTACAACTGAAAAAGAAAACGCTAAAACCTTAGCAGATCCTGTCACTTTGTCTAAAACAGACCGTGACAATGTCCCGGTGAATGGTGTCGGAATGGCTCCTTATATGATCTCTGTAGCACTCTTTGTTTGTGCCTTGTCAACCAATATGATCTTTGCAAAATTGCCATCCGGTCGTCATCCTGAAAGTCGCTGGGCATGGTTTAAATCTCGCTTTGAGGTCAACGGAACGATTGCGGTGATTGCAGGAGTCTTGGTCTATGGTGCCGTTCACTTGATTGGTTTATCAGCTAATCATGAGATGGCTACTCTCTTCCTTTGTGTGATTGGTAGTGTGGCCTTCATGTCTATCGTGACTGCTTTGACAACATGGCAAAGAAAGATCGGTGCTTTCCTTTCCTTGATCCTCTTGCTCTTGCAATTGGCTTCTAGTGCAGGAACCTATCCTCTTGCTTTGACAAATGGCTTTTTCCAAGCCATTCATCCATTCTTGCCAATGAGTTATACCGTTTCTGGTCTTCGTCAAACGATTTCGATGACAGGAGAAATTGGAAATCAAGTGGCCTTCCTTCTGATGACTATTGCTCTTTTTGCAGGGCTAGGAATGTGGTTCTATAATCCAAAACAATATGAAGAGGACTAATCTTCGGGAACTCCCAACAGAATGTGTTGGGAGTTTTTTGTTTCATGTGAAACAAAAATTCTCGCTTGTCTAAGCGAGAATGTAAATTATTTAAAGAAGACGATATCAGGATTTGGAGTAATATAGAGAAGTTGGTCGTTTTCAAAGACCAGTTGGATAGTGTTGTTTTTATAGGTGTAAATGGTGTAGTTTACTCCGAATTTAGAAGCTTGTTTGAGATCAACAGCTCCCATCAAAAAGGCGTGAGCTTGTTCCCCTGTGATTTTTCCCTCGTGGTAGAGCCCTTTAATATTTTCTAATTCGGTATTTTCAAAAGATTCGGCAATATAAGCAGGGTCTGTTATTTGTTTCTCTGGATTCCCAAGAATTGTTTGGACAAGAGCGGTGGTATATCCTTCATAATCCGGCGTCTGTGCAAAAATTTTATCGTCATTTCTAGAGTAGGCTACTTTTAGGTTCCCTGTCGCATAAATCTTATCTTTTGGAGCTTCTTGAGCATTTTTAGGGAGTCCTTCGGTCGTGACGATGTCAGAAGAGGTTTCCGTAGTAGTTGAGGGAGAGCTAGAGGAGTTGCTTGAGCTATTTGAACTGGTTGAGCGACTCGGGAGGCTAGAACGACTCGAGCTACTTTTTTTAAAGGTTTTCTTTTTTGAGCTGGTAGCAGTGGGTACTTTTTTAAAGTTGATCTTAAGGTCCGGCACACAGGCTGATAGAAAAAGAAGAGACAGCAAGAGTGTGAACAAAAGAGGTAGTGTCTGTTTTTTCATCATGTTCCTTTCGATAAGCTGATTGAATTTCTATTCTATCATAAAAAAGGCAACAAAAAAAGGTCAGGAAGAAATCCTGCCTTTGTTTGTTATTATTGATGCCCGCCTCCAGGTCCACCGCCTTGAGGTCCGCCACCGCCTGGAGCCCCACCGCCTCCAGGCATGGAGTTGACAATTTCCGTTTGTTTTTCACCGTTGATATAGATGTCTCCGCCAGTGTAGGTAGCAGTACCATCAAAGTCGAATCCAGATTGTCCCGTTAATTTAATGGTTCCTCCGGTAACAGTGATATTTCCATTCGAATCAATTGGATCGGTATCGCCTTGGCCAACTTCAACGTTGAGGGTTCCACCATTCATGGTGAAGAAAATTTCATCTTGGTTAGCATTAGCATTGGCTGCATTGACACCATCATCAGTTGCGTAGATGGTGATATCACCACCGTTGATGGTGATCGATTTTCCTTCGAGACCTTCGACAGACTCTGTTACCTCATAGGTTCCGCTATCGATGATCAGATCTCCAGAAGCATGGATTCCGTCGTCTCCTGCGGTGATGGTCATTTTGTTATCTGAAAGATACATGGTTCCGACCGAAGTATCTTCATCATTATCCACCTTGACGGCATCTTCATCTGCATCGATGGTCATGGTCGTACCAGTGATATTGAGTTCGTCATTGACGTTGAAGGCATCTCCTACAGCCGTTATCTTATAGGTTCCACCTGTGATATGGAGAGTGTCATTGGCTTTGATACCGTTGTTCTTCTTAGCGTCAATGTTGAGCGTACCTGAACCATTGATGGTGAGGTCGCCTTTAGAGAAGATCACCGCATCGGCATCTTCATCATTGTTTGAACTTGAATCAGACAAGGTATTGGTCGTGCCATCTGCTAGAGTCAGGTAGACATGACCTGCTTTCGTAGCAGAAATTGGCGCGTTGGTGTTGGTCATGGTAACGCCTTTCAAGACGATGTGAACATCATCTGAGTCACCTGCTTCGACCTTGATTTGAACTCCATCGGATTCACCAGAGATGACATAGGTTCCAGCCTTTGAGATGGTCACAGTTGATCCAGATACAGCAACGCCGTCACCTGATACACTTGCAGAAGATCCAGACAGTTTTACAGTAGAGGCTTTGCTTTCATCATAAGAGGTGTCCTTGTCCTTATCTGTAAAATAGTTGGGATTGTTTGTTTTATTTTTTGAAGTAGAAGTAGCGGTTGTTTGTGCAGTATTGCTTTTTGTAGCTGATTGTGATGACGCCTGGGTGCAAGCTGACAGTAAGGTGAGGGTTGCGGCCCCCGTTAATAAAAATTTCCATTTGTTTGATTTCATGAGCTTTTCCTCTCGTTCAATTGATATGCTCCTAGTCTAAAGTTGCTAGCTGAAAGTTTCCTAAAGTTTTTCTGAAAGGAACCTTAACTTTAGTTTTATTTAAGTTTGGCTTAATGACCGGTTAAGAAAGTCCCATTAAACTAGAAAGCACGTAAGTCGTATTCATACTGACTGAAGGTTAGAAACAATAGATCCCCCTTAAAGGAGAAGAAACATGAAAAAAACAATTGAGACAAGTTTCAAACGAATCGAAACAAAATATATCGTCGCAAAAGATGACGTGAAGGACTTGATCAAAGACTTAAAAGAATACGTCGTAGAAGATGATTACCCAACTTCAACCATTTCAAACATTTATTTTGATACGGAAAATTTTGATGTCATTCAAGATGCTCTTGCCAAACAACACCGCCGTGAAAAAATTCGGATGCGGACTTATATAGAAAAACCTCAAGCAGACAGTCCAGTATTTCTAGAGGTGAAGTCAAAAGATGAAGAAGGAATTGGCCATAAATTCCGTCTAGTCGCCACTTCGCAAGCCATTATCAACTTGATGATAGATGGGAAAGTAGATCATCAGATACAAGATCCAGACTTAGTGCAAGAGATTCAGAGATTGCGCAAACGTTATGGTCATCGATTGGAACCACGGATGTTCATTTATTACGATCGCTTGTCTCTCAAAGAAAAGAAATCCATTCAGGGTTATCCTTATCAAAAGATTCGCGTGACAATCGATCAAAACTTAGTCTTTCGAGACCAGGCTGTTAGCCTTTTTGATGGGAAGAAAGGAGAACCTCTACTAGAGGATGACTTCGTGATCATGGAAATTAAGGCTCCTGGCCAAGAACCTAAATGGCTAAAGGATATTTTAGAGAAGTATGGTTTGGTGAAACAGAAATTTTCAAAATATAGCTGTGCTTATCATAAATCACAAGGCTTGGATTATGCCCCAAGACCAGTTCAAGAAACGGTAGGTGCTGCCTATGTCTAATCTATTTGATTCTATTTTTAATAATGCCACAGCAACGGTGGATCCCTTGCGCTTGTTGCTGGCCCTTTTGGTCAGCATCTTTCTAGGGATGGCCCTATCTTGGACCTATAAATACCGGACACTTTACACTCGAGAGTTTGTCATTAGTTTGACCTTGCTTCCTTGTATGATGACCTTAGTGATTTTTTTGGTCAATGGAAGTTTGGGAACCTCGATTGCAGTGGCAGGGACCTTTAGTTTGATCCGTTTCCGGTCAGCTACGAGTGGTTCTAGAGAGTTGATTGCCATTTTCTTAGCTATGATTATAGGACTAGCGGCGGGTTCAGGCTATCTTTTATTGGCCATTTTATCAACCCTTTCTTTACTAGGAGTGTGGCTGGTATTAGAGAACAAACAGAGTAAGGCAGATCATCAACGGCGCCGTCATTTGACCATTACCGTCTTAAAACAAGATTCTGTTGCAGAACAAATCAGCCAGTTGTTGGACCAAAGTTGTTCAGAAATTGACTTTATATCTGTCACAACGGCCCAAGCTGGAGAACAACTGACCTTGAACTATGAGGTAAATATGAAATCAAACATAGATGATTTTGCCCTTGCCAATCTATTGATTAGCGAGATTGAAAATTGTGATGTCGCTTTGACAAAGAAAGCGAAGAAAAGAAAGAATCTATAACGGCTATCCTACTTTAGGATAGTTTTTTAGGGTTTTAAGAACTTTTTAAGAAAAAGTGGTATACTGTTTCTAAAAAATTGAAGGAATCCTTTATGAAAAAGACTGCTATTTTTGAAGATGTCGTCTCTATTATGACCCATGATTCATCTACTATCAAGGATCGAAAAGGATGCGATCCAGAGCCTTTTCGAGAAAACATTACAGATGATATGACAGATGATGCCTTTCTTTATCAGGTCAAGACTTACCTAGCTAGTTTTGGGGTGATCGGGCATGTTTCCTTTCGAGATAAAAAGGCCAGTCAAAAAGGGTTTCTTTTGAGAATAAATGGACAGAAACTGTATGTTGAGGAAGCTAATGAAGATACGGGTCTTCAAGTAGGAGATCAGATCCTAGCTCTGGATGGAAGTGACTTGGAGCAAGTAACGTCTCTTCATAAAGACTATTTTATCAGTAAGACCCCTGAAAGACACTACCGAGAATGGGCAGATTTGGTCTCTCAGTCAACGAGTGTCACCCTGCTTCGAGAAGGGATAGAAAAGACCATTAAAGTAGTACCCAGTCGAGAACCGATCCAAGATCAGATTTTTTGGAAACGATTAGACGATGAGATTCTTTATCTTCGTCTGGATAACTTTATGGATGAGAGAGCTATTAGTCGGGTATATCAAGAGTGTTTACCTATGATGACGGAAGTCAAGTTTCTTATCATTGATGTCCGACAGAACGGCGGAGGGACGGATTCTTTATATTTCCCTCTATTACATCTAGGCTTAGAGAAGGATCAGGGCTATGATTCGCTTGACTGGGATGATGATGGCATGGAAATTCTCTACACAGAGCGCAATGTTGACCTGCGCTTGAAAGACTTTGAGGACTGGATGCAACAGAAAGAAATTAGTCCTGAAACAGTTAAGCTGCTTGAAGATATGAAAGGGGATTTGCTCCGCCATCGGGGAAAAGGCTATGTAGCATATAAGGAAGAAAGCGAGGAATTCTTCCCAGAGGTCAGAGGAAGCCACTATCCTGAACAGATCTTTATCTTGTCAGATATCTACTGCGCTTCTTCTGGAGATAACTTCGTCCAGATGATGAGGCAGTTTAAGAAGGTAACGGTGGTGGGTCGACCAACTCTCGGGATTCTAGACTACTCTAATTGTTGTACGGTTGATTATGATAATTTTTGTTTAATGTTTCCCACCTCTCGCTGTTTAAGCGTGGATCAAGGTAAAGGGATGACGGATCAGGGTGTTCTACCCGATATAGAGAATCCTTGGACACCTAGCCATTTCGAGAGAGATGTGGATCTGGACAAGTGTCTGGAGTTGATTCATCAGGGTAATGTAAAATAGAATAGGATTTCAACCAGAAAACTGATTAAAGAAAAATGCTTTCGTTAAACGGCTTGAATGATCTGAAATGATAACGTTTTCTACCACATTCTCACTATGTTTAAGATTGCTTACTTGGTATAAAAAATGGTAAAATAGTGAATAACAATCAAAATGAAGAGTGAAACTTATGAAACATAAAACACTTTATAAATTTATCGGGCAGACGGTCTTATATTTCGCCATTTTCCTAGCCCTACTTTATTTCTTTAGTTACCTTGGTCAAGGTCAGGGTGGCTTTATCTACAACGAATTTTAGAAAAGGAGACTCCTAGCCGTGTCAAACCAACCTATTCACGATATGATCGAGACAATTGAACGTTATGCGCAACTACAACCAGACTATCCGGTCTACAATGTCCTTGGGGAGGAGCATACCTATGGGCAATTGAAGGCTGATTCAGATAGCTTGGCTGCCCACATCGATCAAATGGGACTTCCTGAAAAGTCACCTGTTGTTGTCTTTGGTGGACAAGAATATGAAATGTTAGCAACCTTTGTGGCCTTGACCAAATCTGGCCATGCCTATATCCCAATTGATAGCCACTCTGCCTTGGAGCGCGTGTCTGCCATTGTTGAAGTAGCAGAGCCAAGCTTGATTATTGCCATCAATGAATTCCCATTGGAAAAACCAGCTGCTCCAATCATGTCCTTGGAACAAGTGCGTGAAGCTTATGCGACTCAGCATGCCTATGACTTGCAACATCCAGTCAAAGGGGATGATAACTACTACATCATCTTTACCTCAGGGACAACCGGAAAGCCAAAAGGGGTGCAAATTTCGCATGATAACTTGCTCAGCTTTACCAACTGGATGATTACGGATAAGGAATTTGCAACGCCAGAGCGTCCGCAAATGTTGGCGCAACCACCGTATTCATTTGACTTGTCTGTCATGTATTGGGCACCGACCTTGGCTCTTGGAGGAACGCTTTTTGCCCTTCCATCAGCCATTACTCAAGACTTCAAACAACTCTTTGCGACGATCTTTTCTCTTCCAATTGCGATCTGGACTTCAACACCATCTTTCGCAGATATGGCCATGTTGTCTGAAGATTTCAATGCTGAAAAGATGCCAGGAATCACCCATTTCTACTTTGATGGGGAAGAGTTGACTGTTAAAACTGCTCAGAAATTGCGCGAGCGTTTCCCAAATGCGCGCATCATCAATGCCTACGGCCCAACTGAGGCAACTGTAGCTCTTTCAGCTGTAGCCGTAACAGATGAGATGTTAGCTACTTTGAAACGTCTGCCAATTGGTTACACCAAAGAAGATTCTCCAACCTTCATCATTGATGAGGCAGGAGACAAATTGCCAAATGGTGAGCAAGGGGAGATCATCGTATCTGGCCCAGCCGTTTCAAAAGGTTATATGAATAATCCAGAGAAAACAGCAGAAGCTTTCTTCGAATTTGAAGGTCTTCCAGCCTACCATACGGGAGATGTCGGAACCATGACGGATGAAGGTCTTCTTCTCTATGGTGGTCGGATGGACTTCCAAATCAAGTTTAACGGTTATCGTATCGAGCTAGAGGATGTCTCTCAAAACTTGAACAAATCGAAGTATATTGACTCAGCAGTCGCAGTACCGCGTTATAATAAAGATCACAAGGTCCAAAATCTCTTGGCCTATGTCATCTTAAAAGAGGGTGTCAAAGAACAATTTGAGCGCGAAATTGATATCACGAAAGCCATTAAGGAAGATTTAGAAAACATCATGATGTCTTATATGATGCCTTCAAAATTCCTCTATCGTGACAGCCTGCCATTAACACCAAACGGGAAAATCGACATCAAAGGGTTGATTAGCGAGGTTAACAACCGATGATCGAGTTTTTGAAACAGCTCCCTCATTTAGAACACTATGGAACACCGATCTATTTTATCTACCTCATTCTAGCTTTTTTGCCGATCTTTGTGGGCCTCTTTTTCAAAAAGCGGTTTCCGGTATATGAAGGACTGGTGAGTCTGATCTTTATCATTTTGATGCTGACAGGTTCGAATCTCAAGCAAATTTATGCCCTGCTCTTTTACGTAGTCTGGCAAATCTTGATTGTGTATTCCTACAAGATCTATCGTCAGAAAGCGGACAATAAGTGGATTTTCTATCTTCATTCCTTCTTGTCTGTCTTGCCCCTGATCTTTGTTAAGGTAGAGCCAGCGATCAAGAACGGGCACCAATCCTTGTTTGGATTTTTAGGGATTTCGTATTTAACCTTCCGAGCTGTCGGAATGATCATCGAAATGCGAGATGGTGTCTTGAAAGAATTCACACTCTGGGAATTCTTACGCTTTATGCTCTTTATGCCGACCTTCTCAAGTGGGCCGATTGATCGTTTCAAACGTTTTAATGAGGATTATAAAACCATTCCTGAGCGTGAAGAATTATTGGATATGTTGGAGCAAGCTGTTAAGTATATCATGTATGGCTTCCTTTATAAATTTATCCTAGCTCATATTTTTGGCCACTTATTGTTAGGTCATGTGCAGACCTATGCCTTGTCTCAAGGTGGATTCTTCAATATCGGAACGCTGGGAGTCATGTATGTTTATGGCTTTGACCTCTTCTTTGACTTCGCGGGCTATTCGATGTTTGCTTTAGCAGCCTCCAATTTGATGGGGATTAAAAGTCCCATCAACTTTGATCGTCCCTTTAAATCACGTGACTTAAAGGAATTCTGGAATCGTTGGCATATGAGTTTATCTTTCTGGTTCCGTGATTTTGTCTTTATGCGTCTCGTGATGGTATTGATGCGCAATAAAGTATTCAAGAGCCGGATTACCACCTCAAATGTTGCCTATATTATCAATATGTTGGTCATGGGCTTCTGGCACGGGGTGACCTGGTACTATATCGCTTATGGGCTCTTCCATGGGCTTGGAATGGTTATCAATGATGCTTGGATTCGCAAGAAAAAGACCATCAATAAAGAAAGAAAAGCAAAAGGATTGGATCCGATACCGGACAATCGTTGGACCAAAGCTTTAGGGATCTTTATCACCTTTAACACAGTGATGCTGTCCTTCCTGATTTTCTCAGGATTCTTGGATCAACAATGGTTTCCAAAATTGAAATAAAAGGAGAATAGAAAAATGGATGTAAAATCACAAGTAATTGAAATTATTGACGAATTGTTTATGGAAGATGTCTCAGACATGATGGATGAGGATCTCTTTGATGCGGGTGTCCTTGATAGTATGGGAACAGTCGAATTGATTGTGGAATTGGAAAATCGCTTTGGCATCCGTGTTCCTGTATCTGAATTTGGACGCGATGATTGGAATACTGCTAACAAGATCGTAGAAGGTGTAACGGAGCTTCAGAATGCTTAAGCGTTTGTGGCTGATTTTAGGGCCCGTATTTTGCGCGCTCCTCATGGTAGCAGCTTTATTATTCTTTTATCCAATCAATCATAAGCACAACTATACCGAAGAGAAAAAAGCTGCGGTTAGTTTGAATGCAGAAGGATTCAAGAGTCGTACAAAGAAACAAGAAGCACTTTCTGATCCACAGCATCGCTTTGTTCCTTATTTCGGCTCCAGTGAGTGGTTGCGTTTTGATGTGGTGCATCCAGCAGTTTTGGCTGAAAAATATGACCGCAATTACAGACCCTACTTTTTAGGAGAACGTGGTGCGGCTTCTTTGAACCAGTATTTTGGGATGCAACAGATTTTGCCAGAACTCAAGGACAATACAGCTGTTTATGTGGTTTCTCCGCAATGGTTCACCAAGAAGGGCTATGATTCCTCTGCCTTTCAACAATTCTTTAATAGCGATCAGTTGAATAGCTTTATTGCCAATCACCAACAGGATGCTGCATCCCAGTATGCTGCAAAGCGTCTGTTACAACAGTATCCAAATGTCGCCTTTCAAAGTGTTGTAACGAACATTTCTCAAGGAAAGAAAATTTCCAGATTTGATCAGTCTTTGAACCAGTTTGTTTCCCACCTTGTCCAACGCGAAGATGCTTTGTTTAGTAATCTTGCAACGCGTACAAACGGGAATTACGATAAGAAGGTCAAAAAACGTCTACAAGATTTACCAGATCAATTCTCATATGAGAAATTGGAAGAAATTGCAACGGCTGAAGCAAAAGTCAAGACTAATAACAACGACCTTGGAATCAGCAATCATTTTTACAATACTCGTTTAAAAATGAAGTTGAAGAAACTAAAAGGTTTCCAAAAAAACGAATCCTATGTTCAATCTCCTGAGTACAATGACTTGCAATTGGTTCTAGACCAGTTTGCTAAATCTCGGACCAATGTTATCTTTGTCATTCCTCCAGTTAATGCCAAATGGATGAAATACACAGGCTTGAGCCAAGAAAAGTATGAACAGGCTGTTCAAAAGATTCGTTACCAATTGGAAAGTCAAGGATTCACCAATATTGCAGACTTTTCTAAAGATGGTGATCAGCCCTACTTTATGGAAGATACGATTCATATGGGATGGAATGGTTGGCTAGCCTTTGATAAAGCGGTCAATCCCTTTGTCACAAAGGCTGAAAAAGCACCAACTTACCATCTAAATGATCGCTTCTTCAGCAAAGACTGGGCCCAATATAAAGGGACACCAGACGAATTTAAATAATGCTTGATCAAAGGGGGCAGGATCAAATCCTGGCTCCTTGATTTGTGAGGAAAGTGACGAGAAAGTCACAAATAAGCAAGAGAGTTATCCACAGGCTGTGGGAAACTTGCTTGTAAATGGATGAAAGCAAGTCCTGATGCTGACGACGCTTCCTCTTTTGAGGGGGCAAAAGGTGAAAGTTATCCACATTTTTGTGGATAAGTGATAAAAAACAGTGGATAAGTCAGCTGGTTTGTGAAAAGGAGAATAGTGTGAAAAAAATTTGGTTTTACGCAATCGTTCAGGGAATTGTGATCTTTTTTATTGTGGGTGGCATGACCTATGTGCTTAGGGGAGATTTCTTTTTCCGCTACCTATCCCCTATTTTTGGACTAGCAGCAGCTGTCTTGCGATTTGGGACGGCGACTTTAATGAAGGTGCTAGCACCCACTCTCTACGATGATCCCAAAAAGAAAGAAGAGAGCCACGATAATTAAAGAAGTTGGTGACTGAAAAAGTTGAGCTAAAGGCCACTTTCTGCTGGTCTTTATGGTAAAATAGAAGGAAGAATATTAGTTTGGAGATTAATTAGAAATGAAACGTTCAATGTATGCTGGACGTGTTCGTGAAGAACACATTGGAACTCGTATTACCTTGAAAGGATGGGTTAGCCGTCGTCGTGACTTGGGTGGTTTGATCTTTATCGATCTACGCGACCGCGAAGGGATCATGCAATTGGTGATCAATCCAGAAACAGTTAGTACAGAAGTGATGGCTACAGTCGAAAGCATCCGTAGTGAATATGTTGTAGAAGTGACAGGTCTTGTAGAAGCTCGTGAACAAGCTAATCCAAACTTGCCTACAGGAGCAGTAGAACTCAAGGTAGAAACTATTACGGTTCTCAATACCGCAAAAACAACACCATTTGAAATCAAGGACGGTATTGAAGCCAATGATGATACTCGTCTTCGTTACCGCTACTTAGACCTTCGTCGTCCTGAGATGTTGGAAAACCTCAAACTTCGTGCAAAAGTAACCCATTCAATCCGCAATTACTTGGATGAATTAGAATTTATTGATGTGGAAACACCGTTTCTTTCTAAGTCAACTCCAGAAGGAGCGCGTGACTATTTGGTTCCTTCCCGTGTCAATAAGGGGCATTTCTATGCCCTTCCACAAAGTCCTCAGATTACAAAACAATTGTTGATGAATGCTGGATTTGACCGCTATTATCAAATCGTGAAGTGTTTCCGTGATGAGGATTTACGGGGAGACCGTCAACCTGAGTTTACACAAGTCGACTTGGAAACTTCTTTCTTGAGTGATCAAGAAATCCAGGATATCACAGAAGGCTTGATTGCACGTGTCATGAAAGAAACCAAGGGAATTGAAGTAACACTCCCATTCCCACGGATGAATTATGATGACGCTATGGCCTTGTATGGTTCAGATAAACCAGATACACGTTTTGAAATGTTGCTCCAAGACTTGACAGAGCTTGTCAAGGGTGTAGACTTCAAAGTCTTCTCAGAAGCTCCAGCAGTTAAGGCGATTGTTGTCAAAGGTGCAGCGGATCATTACTCTCGTAAAGACATCGATAAATTGACAGAAGTTGCGAAGCAATACGGTGCAAAAGGTCTTGCTTGGGTGAAATATGCTGAGGGTACTTTGAACGGTCCTGTTGCGAAGTTCTTGACAGACTTGACAAGTGACTTGACAGCTGCTTTACAGTTAGAAGACAAAGATCTAGTTCTCTTTGTAGCAGATACTCTTGAAGTAGCCAATGCAACGCTTGGTGCTTTGCGTGTTCGTCTTGCGAAAGAGCTTGACTTGATTGACAACAATCAATACAACTTCCTTTGGGTAGTGGATTGGCCAATGTTTGAATGGTCTGAAGAAGAAGGCCGTTATATGTCTGCTCACCATCCATTTACACTTCCACAAGCTGAAACAGAGCATGAATTGGAAGGAGATCTTTCAAAAGTTCGAGCAATTGCCTATGATATCGTCTTAAATGGCTATGAATTAGGTGGAGGAAGCCTACGGATTAATCATAAAGATTTACAAGAACGGATGTTTAAGGCACTTGGATTTACAAAAGAAGCTGCCAATGAACAATTTGGTTTCTTGTTGGAAGCAATGGATTATGGTTTCCCACCACATGGAGGATTGGCGATTGGTTTGGACCGCTTCGTGATGCTTCTTGCAGGTGAAGATAATATTCGGGAAGTCATTGCCTTTCCGAAGAATAACAAGGCGACAGATCCAATGACACAAGCTCCTTCTGTCGTTTCTGAAAAGCAATTGGATGAGTTAAATCTTCAAGTAGAACTAGCAGAGCAAGAATAGGACAAGAGAGAAAAGGGAAAGTCTAGGAATCAGTTGCTCTAAGATCTTCCTTTTCTTCTAATCGATGGATTGAAAATGAAAAAAATTCGCTTTCATAAGCTATTTCGCTATCATGTGCGGCGACTAGCTTATAACATTAAATTATTGCGCGTGCTGAAGAGCATCTCCCGTGAGAAATACGATGAAAAAGTGTCAGCTTCCTTGCTGTATGGTTTTCTATCAGCGATTGCCGTCAACTTCTTCTTTCAACCAGGACATGTATACTCCAGCGGTGCAACAGGGCTAGCTCAGATTTTATCTGTTCTGAGCCAACGCTTTATTGGCTTTACGATTCCCGTTTCCTTGACCTTTTATGCCATCAATATCCCTTTGATGATTGTGGCTTGGTATCAAATTGGCCATAAATTTACCATCTTTACCTTTATTACGGTTTCGATGAGTTCCCTCTTTATTCAGTTCGTGCCAGTGATTACGTTGACCAACGATCCGATCATGAATGCCCTATTTGGTGGGGTTGTCATGGGAACAGGGATTGGTTTTGCTCTTCGGAACAACATTTCCAGTGGAGGAACGGATATTGTCAGTTTGACGATTCGAAAACGGACAGGAAAGAATGTCGGCAGTATCTCCTTTTTGGTCAATGGGACCATTATGTTGATCGCTGGTCTGACCTTTGGTTGGAAGTATGCTCTTTACTCTATGATTACCATCTTCGTATCGAGTCGAGTAACGGATGCTGTCTTTACCAAGCAAAAACGGATGCAGGCAATGATCGTAACGAGCCAGCCAGATGCCATTATTGAAAAGATCCATAAAAAATTGCATCGTGGAGCAACCATTATCCACAATGCAGAAGGAACCTATAACCATCAGGAAAAAGCGGTTCTGCTGACAGTTATTACGCGTGCAGAGTTTAATGAATTCAAATATATTATGAAAAAAGCTGATCCTCAGGCTTTTATCACCATTTCGGAAAACGTTCATATCATCGGACGCTTTGTGGAAACAGAAGAATAAAAATAAGAGAGTGGGACAGAAATCGGTAATTCGTTAGAATTCGATTTCGTTGTCCCACCTCCGCACAGTTGAGTAGGGCTGTAAAAGCTGATGAAATCAGCGTAGTAGAGCCCACTCAACCACTGCGTCTTGATCGACAATCCAAAAATAATTGAGAGGCTAGGACTTTTGTCCCAGCCTCTTATTTTGTTGATTCAGTTTCATGGAGAAGGAGCCAACTATGGGCAGGAATAGAAAGTTCCTTTCCTTTAGGAATAGGGGTTTTTAGGTTGGCATGAGGATAGGCAAATAACAGCTGACTATCGCTCGGATGTTGATAGGTCTGTTCTTGATCACCGATATTGACAAGAATCGTTATTTTTTCACGATCTTTCTCAATCGTGTAGATCAAATGATGATCAGACAACCATTTGACGTCACAGTAGTCGCGAATCTCTTGCCCTTTTTTCAAACGAAGGAGTGGCTGTGATTTCCGATAAGCAATCAATTCTTCAAGAAAAGCAATTTCTTCTTGGCATTTTGAAAGGGATGTCCAGTCCAATTGGTTGAGACTATCTGGCAAGTTATAGGTGTTGTCTTCGAGCCCTTTTGTGCGATAAAATTCTTGACCAGCATGGATAAACGGCACTCCTTGGTATAATAATACCAGATGAAGCGCAAGACGCGAGAGAGCTTTTCGATCTTCTAGACGAATTTCTTCTTTTTCAAGTTGGAAATAATCAAAAACAGTTGCATTGTCGTGGCATTCGACGTACTGAATGGCTTGTTGCGGTTGGGTGAAATGAGCAGGCCCTAGCTTCCCGACATTCGCCGTTAGAATGTTCGCAAAATCATTCGCAGGATGTTGACTCTCACGACGGTGACCAGCTACAAGTGTTCTCTTGATCGTATCCCGGAAGTTATCACTGAAAAAGCCAAAGGCTGGTAATCGTTTCGCGTTATACTGGTGAGCGAGCTGGTCTTCAGAGAGGCCTGTATCCATCTTCCACCCTTCCCCATAGAGATAGATGTTAGGATAGATTTCACGGAGTTCTTCTGCAATCTCTGTCATGGTTGGAATGTCTAGGATTCCCATCAAATCAAAGCGAAAACCATCAAAGCCGTAGAGGGAAACCCATTGTTTGAGAGATTGCTTGATATAGTGTTTCACCATGGAACGTTCACTTGCCACGTCATTTCCACAGAAGGTTCCATTGGTCCGCTCTCCCTCTGCATTATAACGGTAGAAATAACCAGGAACGATCTGTTCAAAAGCGTACTCATCTGCCTGGTAGACGTGATTGTAGACTACATCCATGATGACACTCAGATTGGCCTGATGATAGGTGTCAATGGTGTCTTGGAGCTCTAGGATTCGCGCATAAGGATCGTTAGGATCACTCGCATAGCTTCCTTCTGGAACATTGTATTGAACAGGATCATAGCCCCAGTTGTAGGCTTTCCATTGATCCTCTTCATCGACACTGCCGAAATCATAGACAGGAAGTAACTGTACATGGGTAATGCCCAGTTTTTGAAGGTAATCAAATCCAAGGACCTGGCCATTGAGTTGGGGCGACTCTGTCAAGCCTTTAAACTTACCAGGGTGTTTAAAGCCAGCCTCTTTTTGGGCAGAGAAATCCCGAACGCTCATCTCGTAGATGATTGCTTCTGTCGGATCTAATTGACGAGTGGCACGCCTGATAGGACGTGTGATTTTCTTCCGGTCGATGACCAAGCTATCTCCAGAGTTCGCTAAAGAGGATAGAGCATAAGGATCATGAATCCGGCGTTCTAGGCCATTGACACGAAATTCATAGTGGTAGGCAGCTCCTTCCCAATCCCCTTTGAGCACGAGTTCCCAGACACCGTTTTCTGTACGATTCATCGGATAGACCTGATCTTCGATATGGAGACTCACATCTTGCGAAATCGGTGCCCAGAATTTAAATTGCGTCTGACGTGGTGTGTAGAAACTTCCTAGATCCTCTCCACTATAGGTGAAGGTTTGATCAAAAATGGGTTTGCGAACAATTTGACGATAGTGGAGAATAGAAGAATTTCCAGCAGCATCGTAGATGGTGTACTCTTCTCCCAGTTCAAGCGGAATCGGGCTTAAGAAATAGTCTCCTGTATCAGTCGCTCCACTTGACGTTTTGACAGGGATTAAGGCAAGACGACCTTGGTTTGTTTCCAAATAAAAAGGAAGGATATGCTCCTCTCCTTTTTGGATACGAATCAGGTCTTGGTCATCTAAATAAGCAGTAAATGTAGACATAAAGACTCCTAAAGTTTCGTAATGGTATGGTCAATCAATTGACGGTAGCAAACGGTTTTTCCTTCTTTGTGATCCTTGATAATTTGTAGAATTGTCCGAACAGACTCACGTCCGAGTTCCACCGCATTGATGTCAATATAGGCTTCAATATCGAGTCGTGGCTTGATCGAATCAAAGGAAATAATCGGGATTGTCAGCTGGTGTTCTAATAGGTATTGACGCACCCCTTCAGCAACGAGAATATCGGTTGTCATGATGGCATCTAACTCTGCTAGGGGAAGGCTTTCCATCATTTGATAAGAATTGTCTTCCAACATAAAGCCAAATGAGAAATGAACCAGTTTTTCATCGAGAGGAATCCCTGCTTTATGGAGGGCTTCTTTATAACCTTGGTAGCGGTCTTGAGATACGAACAGTTCTTTGTTTCCCCCGATAAAAGCAATTTTTCGGTAGTTTTGTTGAATGAAATAATCCGTCGCATCAAATGCAGCCTTGATATTATCATTATCCACTAGTGATACAAAAGGTGAAGCTGCCTTTCCGAGAATGAGGAAGGGGAACTTGTCTTTGATCGCAAATTCAACGAGGGGATCATTCGGGTTGGAATAAAGGAAAATCAAACCATCTACACGATTTCCGTAGATGAGTTGTTTGAGGTTGTCGAGCCGCCGTTCTTCATTTTGCCCCGTACAGATTTGGATGGCATAATCATTGTCTGACGCGATCTGGGTAATCCCTCTTAAAACAGTTGGGAAGAAAGGATTCTGGTAGAAGACGTCACTGTCGATTGGTAGGACCAAAGCAATGACTTGACTAGATTGGCTGACAAGGCTGCGAGCATTAAGATTGGGATGGTAGTCCAATTCGACCATGGCCTCACGGACACGTTTTTTTGTTTCATCACTAATCGTGGATTTGTTTTGGATGACGCGCGTGACAGTTGAAGGCGCGACGCCAGCGAGTTTCGCCACATCTTTGATGGTAACACGCATGAGAAAACCTCCTAGCGGTGATAGTCTGGATCACGGAAGTGGGTCTTATAAAATACCATAGCAAGATAGAGTACAAATAAGACATTTTGGATCATGATCGTCGTAGTAAATACTTGATGGAATAGTAAACTAATGAAGACACTCAGTAAAATAGGGAGTCCCAAGCAATTCAGAATACAATTGAAACATTCCTTGAAAGTTTGTAGTGAAAAGAGTCGAGATTTTCGTGTCAAGTAGAGGAAGAAAGATGCCCCTACGATGAGAATCAAATAATTGACTGTCGATAAGAAGCCGGAGAAAATCACGAGAAAGAGACTGACAGGGAGTCGATTTTCACGGAACCAATCGCTAGAGATAGCTTGAGTGAAGCTTTTTTTATCCCGGAGGCTCTCCTGATTGATAGCCTGGTATGAGACGGTAGCGAGTTCTTTATTTTCTTTTGAGATAATCAATTGTTTGCGATCAAAATGGAGTGTTAACTCCTTGCCTTCACTAGCCTTTGCCTCTTGGCCTAAGATAACCTGTCCTTTTGAAGTCTTGTGTACAGGGTTAGTCCCTGTATAGGTGAGCTCTTGGTCTTTGATCACGACGTGTTCTTGGATATCTTTCATAACGTCTGTTGATAAAGGATCAAACACATCGCTGACAAAGGTTGTCAAAGGATAGGTTTTGAGTTGAGCATTTTGCAGAGCCACAGGTAATAGTGTGATAGAGATTAGAAAGAAAGAAGTAAAAATCATTTGGAACCAGCTCAGTTTTTTGCGGTTTGCAAAAGAAGAGCGGAAATTGAAGATACTTGCGAAATAATTAAAAGGATAGGGCATAAGATGACCTTTCTAAATATAAGAGTATCAGAAATGCAAAGAGAAATCTCTTTGCATTGATTTTATTCTTAACGAAGGGTAGTAAAGCATCCACCATACTACCCTCAACTTAAAAATAAAATGTGCTTGAAATAAGATTCTATTTTATCCTTTATCTCCACCAGCTGTCAAGCCTGAAACAAAGTTCTTTTGTAGGAAGAAGAATAAGATACAGATTGGAACCGCGATCAAAATAGCACCGGCTGCAAAGAAGGCGATTTTTTGATTTTTTTGGTCACTGATAAAGGTTTGAAGACCAACGGCTACCGTATAGTTCACTTCGTCACGAAGCAAGAATTTAGACAAGATATAGTCTCCGAAAGGCCCCATGAAAGCCCAAAGTGCTTGAACGGCAATCATTGGACGAACAAGAGGAAGGACGATTTGCCAGAAGCGACGGAAGTGTCCAGCTCCATCCAATTTCGCAGATTCATCGAGGGAAATTGGAACAGTATCAAAGTATCCCTTCATCAACCAGGCATTCATTGGAATACCACCACCAACATAAAGGAAGATCAAGAACCAAGGTTGGTTCAAGGCATTCAGCATCAAAGCCATAACGAAGAAGGCTGTGAGGGCTGCCATGGTTGGGACCATTTGAATAATCAAGAAGAAGACCAAACTTTGTTTACGCGCCAAGAAATTGTAACGGCTGTATGCGTAACCTGCGAAGGTAACGATACTTGTTTGTACAATCATGGTGATAATGGCGATAACCAAGGTGTTCATATACCAAGTGCCATAATGGGTTTCAGAGAAAAGTTTTGAGAAGTTATCAAAACTAAGATTGCCACTAAAATCAAGTGTAAAGGCACTGACATTCCCTGATTTGAAGGCTGATAGAACCGTAATCAACAATGGATAAATGATAACGATTGAAAGAACCACCATGTACAGGTAAGTCAAGAAATGATTGAGGCGGCGTTTAAATTGAACTGAATTTTTCATTTTATACATCCTCCATATCAAATGCATGTAGTTTCTTGAAGGCAACCATAGAGATTGAGATCACAATCACAGAGATAATCAAGGTTACCGCTGCAGCCATTGAATATTGAGGAGAAGAATTGGTTGTCAACTTGTAGATCCATGAGATCAAGATATCTGTAGATCCGGCGTTTCCTCCGACAGAACCAGGTCCCCCATCGTTAAACAAGTAAATGATGGAGAAGTTATTAAAGTTGAAGGTATATTGACTGATCAAAGTTGGAGCTGCAACAGCCATAATCATTGGGAAAGTGATGCTGCGGAATTTTTGCCAACCGTTGGCACCATCAATATAAGCAGCTTCGTAAAGATCGTTTGGAATAGATTGAAGAATCCCTAAAGTCAAGACGTAGATGTAAGGGAAGCCGAGCCAACCTTGCATCATAATCAAAGCAATTTTTGTCCAGGTAGGATCAGTTTTCCAAGGAATCAAAACGCCATCTAAGAATGGGAAGATCTTCGCAAACAATGGGATAACTTGTGCATTGATAGCACCGACACTATCGTTAAACATATTTGAGAAAGTTAGGATAGTGATGAAGGCTGGAACAGCCCAAGGAAGCAAGAAGATAACCCCAAAGATTCGTTTTCCTTTTACGAATGGTTGGTTTGCAACAATAGCGGTCAAGATACCGAGTACGATTTGAAGAGTAGAAGCTGCGAGGGCCCAAATCAAGGTCCAGCCAAGAACCGATGTAAAGGCTGAGCGGAAGGTACTCAAGGTCCACATATTAGTGAAGTTTTGGAACCCGATCCAATCAAGCAAGGTTGTTGGAGCGGTATGTTTGAAGTCGTAGTTGGTAAAGGCGATCATCAAAGTTACTAAAACTGGGAAGATAATCGCAAATGTCATAGCAATGTATGAAGGAATAATCAATAAATATGGGAAGCCATTTTCATAGATGGCTTGAACCATTTCTTTTCCAGTTTTTGGAACAGCGATGCCATTGTTGATACGTTTTGCAACGGTTCCAGCATCCTTAATATTTAAGGCATAAAATAGGAAGTAAACAATGGTAATGATCAAGTGGAAGGCGCCACGAATCAAGATAAAGAGAGAATTATCTTGTCCACGGACGGTTCCAAGTGTAACCAATTTCGATAATTCTCCAACTCCGATTCCTAGGAAATAGGCGAGAAAGAGAACAGTTACGGCAAGAAAAATATAGCCTTTGGTTTTTTGTTTATTATAAATTTGCCCAAGACCCGGGATCAAAGAGAGCCACATAGCCTTTTTAGGGTTTTGTTCTGTAGTCATTCAAATCTCCTTATAATGTCCTTGCTAGAGAGCAAGAAGACAAGTCAGACAGTAAGTTGTGCTTGAAAATTGAACATAAGAGGTTGGGACCTTGTCTCCAACCTCTTACTCACACCTAAAAACTGTCTTATTTGCTACCGAATTTTTGTTCGATGGTTTCTTTAATCAATTTCACTGCATCGTCAGCAGATGCTTTTGCAGATTTTTTACCACTTACAGCATCGAAAAGCATAGTAGCAGCTGGATCCCAAACAGCACTCATTTCTGAGATATTTGGCATTGGTTGAGCGTTCTTGAATTGATCAACAACGGCAGTTGTCAATTCATCGTTTTTGCTAACCGCATATTTACGAGCTTCTGTGTTGGCAGGAACTTCATTGGTCTTGTCAAACAAAGCTTTTTGTTGGTCAGTACTTGTCAAGAAGTCAATGAATTTTTGAGCGCCATCAAGGTTTTTCGCACCTGCAGGGATAACCCAAGCTTTACCACCACCAAAGGCAGAGTATTGTTTTCCGTTTGGAAGAGTTGGAATCGTTGCGACACCGTAGTTTACTTTAGCTTCTTTCAATGAAGCAGCTTTCCAAGGACCATCGATGATAGCAGCTGTTTTACCTTCTTGGAATTGTGTTTGGATGAAGTTAGCAGCAGCTTTTGTATCTTGCAAACCTTTTGGCCATTTAGCATACCAAGTTTTTGCATATTCGATACCATCGATAGAACCTTGGTTGTTCAATCCAATATCTTTAGGATCTGTACCGTCTTTACCAAATACATAACCGCCGTTACCTGAAAGTAAACCGTAAGTGTAGTAGAAGTTTGTCCAGTCAGCTAAGAAGGCAGTTGTTTTACCAGGTTCGCTAGCGAAGTCGTACTTGCTATCTTTTGCAAGATTTTCAAGATCACCAAATGTTTTTGGAGCTTCGCTTACAAGATCTTTGTTATAGTAGAGAACCAATGTTTCGATGACAGCAGGTGCACCGTAAACTTTACCACCGTTTGTTACAAGAGCTTCAGTTGTTTTATCTGTATGGCTATCTTTGTTTAATGTAACTTCAGCCAATTGACCATCGCTACCAAGACCACCTACACGGTCGTATGGAGCCATCATTACGTCTGGAGCTTTTTTAGATTGGTTATCAAGAGAAAGGTTATCCAATCCACCAAGAGCATCACCAGTCTTGATTTTAACTTTTACGCCATTTTCTTTTTCAAAAGCTTTTGCAGCTTCTTCAACATAAGATTTGTAGCCTTTGTCTACATAGACGTTGATTTCTTTACTTGCCTCAGAAGAACCTGAAGAGCTATTGCTACAAGCAGCAAGTAAGAAGCCGGCAAAACCAACTGTACCAAGTACAGCAGCACTACGTAAAATTGTACGTTTCATGATTTATTCCTCCTAAAGAATAAAAAAAGATAATAATTAGAAACCGTTTTAGACAAACGTTTTCCTAAAACGACTTAAGTATATCACAAGGCGAAAACGTTTGCAAGTGATTTTAAAAAAATTTTTAAAAAATATTTTAATTCTAAACTTTCTTCTATAAAAACCGCTAATTTATTGACATTGCTAATAATAAATACTAAACTAGTGCTAAGGGGCTTTTTTAAAAAAGATAAAAAGTTTTTTAAGAAACCCCTTGCAGAAAATATGGAAAAAGTTTATAATGACATGGTACGCAAACGTTTTCGCAAAAATTGCGTAAACTGAGTTGCGCCTGTTCGATTTTAACAAAGAGTAGAGCCGCTTGAGAGCTGGATACGACTCTGCAACGATACCCATACCGTGCACCGAATCGCAGGCTTCAAAGAAATAAAAAGAGGTGGTAACCCATGAAAAAACGTCAAAGTGGTGTTTTGATGCACATTTCTTCCCTTCCTGGACAATACGGAATCGGATCATTCGGACAATCAGCATATGATTTTGTTGATTTCCTCGTTCGGACCAAGCAACGTTACTGGCAAATCTTGCCGCTTGGTACAACTAGTTATGGAGATTCTCCATACCAATCTTTCTCAGCTTTTGCTGGGAACACTCATTTTATTGATTTCGATCTTTTGATCGAGCAAGGTTTGTTAACAGAAGCAGACCTTAAAGGAGTGGACTTTGGTCAAGATCCTACTCAAGTGGATTATGCAAAGGTTTTCGAACAACGTCGTACCTTGCTTGAAAAAGCAGTTGCGAATTTCTTAAAATCAAGTGATCAAAAAGAATTCCAAGAATTTTGTGAAGCCAATGCTTCTTGGTTGGAGCTCTTCGCAGAATACATGGCTATTAAAGAACACTTTGATTTGAAAGCTTGGACAGAGTGGCCAGATGCAGCTATTCGTGCGCGTGAACCAAAAGCTTTGGCTAAATACCGTGAAGAATTGGCTGATAAATTGACTTACCATCGTGTAACTCAATTCTTCTTCTTCCAACAATGGTTGGCCTTGAAAGCTTATGCCAACGACCACCACATTGAAATTGTGGGAGATATGCCAATCTATGTAGCGGAAGATTCAAGCGACATGTGGGCTAATCCTCATCTCTTCAAAACAGATGAAAACGGAAAAGCAACTTGCATTGCAGGATGCCCGCCAGATGAGTTCTCAGCAACTGGTCAACTTTGGGGGAACCCAATCTATGACTGGGAAGCAATGGACAAAGATGGCTACCAATGGTGGATTGAACGCTTGCGTGAAAGCTTCAAGATCTATGACATCGTTCGGATCGACCACTTCCGTGGTTTCGAATCATACTGGGAAATCCCTGCTGGTTCTGAAACTGCAGCACCAGGTAAATGGGTCAAAGGTCCTGGCTACAAACTCTTTGCAGCCGTGAAGGAAGAACTCGGTGATTTGAACATCATCGCTGAGGACCTTGGCTTTATGACGGATGAAGTTATTGAGCTTCGCGAACGTACTGGCTTCCCAGGAATGAAGATTCTTCAATTTGCCTTCAATCCTGACGATGAAAGTATCGATAGCCCTCACTTGGCACCAAACAACTCTGTGATGTACACTGGAACACATGATAACAACACAGTTCTTGGATGGTACCGCAATGAAATCGACGATCCAACTCGTGAGTACCTTGCTCGTTATACCAACCGGAAAGAGTACGAATCTGTACCGCATGCTATGCTTCGTACCGTCTTTGCTTCTGTCAGCTTCATGGCTATTGCTACGATGCAAGACTTGCTTGAGTTGGATGGTTCAGCTCGGATGAACTTCCCATCAACTCTTGGTGGTAACTGGTCATGGCGGATGACAGCGGATCAATTGACTCCAGCTGTTGAGCAAGAATTGCTTGATTTCACAACGATCTATCGTCGTGAAAACAAAGACTTGAAAAAAGAAGTTAAGAAAGCAGAAAAATAATCTTTCCCTATTAAAATTGTTGAAACAAAGGAGACTTTAAAACATGGAATCATTACAAAAATATGTGATTGATCATCACCAAAAAACAATTGCAGAATGTTCAAATGAAGAATTGTACATTGCCTTGCTAAATTACACCAAGCAAGCAAGTGCCCAAAAGAAATTAAATACTGGTAAGAAAAAAGTTTACTATATCTCAGCTGAGTTCTTGATTGGTAAACTCTTGTCTAACAACTTGATCAACTTGGGTCTTTACGACGATGTCAAAAAAGAATTGTCAGATGCTGGTAAAGACTTGATCGAAGTCGAAGAAGTGGAATTGGAACCATCACTTGGTAACGGTGGTTTGGGACGTTTGGCAGCCTGCTTTATCGACTCTATCTCAAGCCTTGGTTTGACAGGGGATGGGGTTGGTTTGAACTACCACTTTGGTTTGTTCCAACAAGTTCTTAAAAACAACCAACAAGAAACGATTCCAAACGCATGGTTGACTGACCAAAGCTGGCTCGTTCGTTCAAGCCGTAGCTACAAAGTGCCATTTGCACACTTCACATTGACTTCTACCCTTTATGATATCGATGTCCCTGGTTACAAGATCGATACCAAGAACCGTTTGCGCTTGTTCGACTTAGATTCAGTTGATTCATCTATTATTGAAGATGGTATTAACTTTGACAAGACAGATATCGCTCGTAACTTGACCCTCTTCTTGTACCCAGATGATAGTAACCGTCAAGGGGAATTGCTCCGTATCTTCCAACAATACTTCATGGTATCAAATGGTGCACAATTGATCATCGACGAAGCCATCGAAAAAGGAAGCAACTTGCATGACCTTGCTGACTATGCTGTTGTCCAAATCAACGATACTCACCCATCAATGGTCATCCCTGAATTGATCCGTCTTTTGACAGAACGTGGTATTGGAATGGATGAAGCTATCTCTATCGTTCGTAGCATGACGGCCTACACTAACCACACAATCCTTGCAGAAGCCCTTGAAAAATGGCCACTTGAATTCTTGCAAGAAGTGGTTCCTCACTTGGTTCCAATCATTGAAGAATTGGACCGCCGTGTTCGCGCTGAATACAAAGATCCAGCTGTTCAAATCATCGATGAGAATGATCGCGTACACATGGCACACATGGATATCCACTATGGATTTAGCGTAAACGGGGTAGCAGCACTTCACACAGAAATTTTGAAGAATTCTGAGTTGAAAGCCTTCTACGACATTTACCCTGAAAAATTCAACAACAAAACAAACGGTATCACATTCCGTCGTTGGCTCATGCATGCTAACCCAACCTTGTCACACTACTTGGATGATATCCTCGGACGTGACTGGCACCATGACGCATCTAAATTGGAAGACCTTCTTTCTTATGAAGATAAAGATGCAGTCAAAGCAAAATTGGAAAACATCAAGTCTCACAACAAACGCAAATTGGCTCGTTTCTTAAAAGACCATCAAGGTGTGGAAATCAATCCAAATTCTATCTTTGACACCCAAATCAAACGTCTTCACGAATACAAACGTCAACAAATGAACGCTTTGTATGTGATCCACAAATACTTGGACATCAAAGCTGGAAATATCCCTGCTCGTCCAATCACTGTTCTCTTTGGTGGTAAAGCAGCTCCTGCCTACACCATTGCACAAGATATCATCCACTTGATCCTTTGCTTGTCAGAAGTGATTGCAAACGATCCAGCGGTAGCTCCACACTTGCAAGTTGTTATGGTAGAAAACTACAACGTAACTGCTGCAAGCTACTTGATCCCAGCTAGCGATATTTCTGAGCAAATCTCTCTTGCTTCGAAAGAAGCTTCAGGTACTGGTAACATGAAATTCATGTTGAATGGTGCATTGACACTTGGTACGATGGATGGAGCCAACGTGGAAATCGCTGAATTGGTTGGACGTGACAACATCTACATCTTCGGTGAAGATTCAGAAACTGTAATCGATCTATATGCCAAATCAGCATACAAATCAGCTGACTTCTATGAACGTGAAGCCATCAAACCGTTGGTAGACTTCATTGTCAGCGATGCCGTTCTTGCAGTTGGGAACAAGGAACGCTTGACTCGCCTTCATAATGAATTGATCAACAAAGACTGGTTCATGACTCTTCTTGATTTGGAAGACTATATTGTAACCAAAGAACGTATGTTGGCTGACTACGAAGACCGTGATGCATGGTTGGATCAAGTCATCGTTAACATTGCGAAAGCAGGATTCTTCTCATCTGACCGTACGATCGCTCAGTATAACGAAGACATCTGGCACTTAAACTAATTACTAGTTATTAGACCAAGGTTCTTAGGACCTTGGTCTTTTTCATTTCTTGTTATTTGGGAAGAAAAAGGAAGGAATTTAAAGAATGGACACTTCTGTAAACAGTGTTGTTTTTTTGAATTTTTCCGATCCACTGGGGAAAATATTACATAATTTTTGTTTTCTAGGTCAAATCTAATCTATTGGTATAAAAAAATACTTCCCCTTAAAAAGCCTTTCGGTGAAATTTATAAAAAGAGAAAGTGGCTTGAAAACCTTTTAAAATAAAGGTTTTTTCAAGTCTATTTACATATATTTTCAACCAAAAGATGAAGAAGAACTTGAAAGTTTGGCATTTCAAGTTGTTATATATTTAAAGTAAAATAAAAAATTAAATCAACAAATATTTAAAAATGGTTGATTGTGATACAATAGAGATAACTGAAAGTAGCATATTTTTGCCTCTACAGTGAGATTTTTTAAAACAAAAAGGAGAGTTTTGAAAATGAAAAGCTATCGTGAACATGTTTCGAAGCAGGAGAAATTTTCAATTCGTAAGTTGTCAGTTGGTGTTGTTTCATTGGCCATCGCTGGATTGGCTACTGTTAATACCTACGGAGCAGAAGTGAAAGCAGATGAGGCAACAGCGCCTGCAACTGAAGCAACTACTACGGATACAGCAACAAGCGATGCAGCTGTTGCAACAAGTTCTAAGTTGGCATCTACAACTGTGACAGAAGGAAATAAAACAGTTACGACTACTTATGTAGAATCGCCAGAACTTGAAAAAGCCAAAGCTGATGCAGCTACAGAAGGTGTGACCGTTACAGAAGAAGCTGAAAAAGTCCAACCATCTATCGCAGCAGCAGAAGCAGATAATAAAGCTCAAACAGCTGAAATCAACACAGTCGTTGAAAACTACAAAAAAGCAAAAGCTGAGTATGAAGCAAAATCTCAAGAAATCACATTGATTGAAAAGAGAAATGCAGAAGCAGAAGCAGATTATCAAAAGAAAGTAGCGGAGTACAATGATAAAAAGGAGGCTTATGATAAAGCTTTAGAAGAGTACAATGCTAAAAAAGCAGCTTATGATGCTAAAGTAGCAGAAAAAGCAGCAGCGGATAAGGCCAATGCAGAAGCAAAAGCTAAGTATGATGCAGAGATGACTACTTACACTGCAGCTAAAGCGCAATACGATAAAGATTTACAAGAATACCAAGCTAAGAAAGCACAATACGATAAAGATAAAGCAGCCTATGATCAACTTGTTGCCATTAAAGCAGAAGAAGATGCTGCAAAAGCTAAGTATGAAGTTGAGCTTGCAAAATACAATGTAGACCTAGAGCAATATGGTAAAGATTTTGCTACCTACCAAACAAAACTTGCTGAATATCAAACAGCTTTGGCACAGTACAAAGATGCTAAAGCAGCCTATGATAAGTACATGAATGATAATGGTTTCCAAGATCTAAAAGATGTAGAAACTGTTCAAGATTTGACCTTCCAACGTGAAGGTGGAGCCATTCATACTATCAATGGCATCAGCGCTTATCTCACTCGTGATGCTCAAGCGCGTTTAAATACAAGCAATGTCCATCAGTATGATTCCAATAAATTGGAAGCTTCAGATATTGTAGCAACTAGTCCTTGGGCCAATAATGAAACTGAGTATATTCAAGTTAAGGAAGGCGATAAATTTGTTGTTACTTATGATAACTTGAATCAGTCCAGCATGCGTGAAAATACGGATATGCATCCAATCAAACGCGTGATTTATCGTTATGAGGTTTTGAGCCTCCCATCAAATGACGGTAAAGGAATTGCAGCTGTTAGCTCAGATCCAACTGTAACACTAACAGTCGGTGCTTCAACAGACCAAAACAAACCAGTTAAAATTGCTGTCGATGTTGAATTCTATGATGGTGATGGCAATAAGTTTGATTTGACCCAACACAATGCGATTGTGGCGTTGAACTCCCTCAACCACTGGACAGGTGCTTCTTACGTTGATAGTGGGGATAAACCTCGTGCTCTTACAGTAGAAGCCAAAGATAAAGATGGGAACACTGTTCGTGGAACTTGGAATCCGTATGCAGATGGTTCCACAATGAGCATTGAAAACAATGCGGTTGTTGTTAAAAATGGAACAGCTGACTTTGGTACTGCTGATGTCACTATCTCTGCTGAAAACCCAATCAAGATTGTGGCACAAAAAGCAACGTGGAATGGTAGTGAATTTACAGTTAGTGAAGAAACTGTTATTGACGCAACTTCAGTCAATGCTTCAGGTGCTGGGAATGGTCACTCTATCGGAACAGATGAGTTCACATTAGACGGTAAAGATGATGTGATCGGTTCTTATACGATTGATCCAACTTCAGGACGGATCATCTTCACGCCTAAGAAGAAATTTGAAAATGTAGAGCACCAAGAGTCTGTAAATGTTGGAAATAATAAATACATTCCAATTCCAAACTCAAGTGTTTCTTATGACTCTGCTACAAAAGAGGTGACATCATTTAAAGATAACCAATACATTGAACATGGATCTATCTTTAATGGTGAATCTTCAACGACTCTTGAAGGTTGGGACAATCCATCTTCTCCATACCTCTATTATGGTGGAGCAGGCTTGAAGATGGCTGATGGTCACTTGGTATTTACGGCCAATGGAGCTAATGCTGCTGGTCAACCAACAGTATATTGGTTTGCGATTAACTCAAATGTTGGTATTCCAAAAAATCCAGGTGAAGCGCCAAAAGAGCCAACAAAACCAACAGAACCAAAGGCTCCAACTCCACCAACGATTACAGTGGAAAATCTACCTGCAGAGCCAACGAAACCAGAAGAACCTAAATCACCAACTCCGCCAACAGCACCTAACTACACTGTGATTACGGTCGATGTGGAGGAACCAAAAGCTCCAACTCCACCAAAAGCCCCTGAGCAACCAAAATACAAAACAATTCCTAAAGCTGAGGAACCTCAATCAGCTGAAGTGAAATGGCATAAGAATAAAGTGGTAACGGAAACAGATATTCCAACCCCACCAACACCAGTTCCTCCAACTCCACCAACTCCATACAACCCACCAACACCAATTGTTCCACCTACACCAATCGTTCCACCAACTCCAGAGGTTCCAACCGAACCAACTCCTGAAGTTCCGGAACAGCCTGTACAACCTGCGCAACCACAAACACCTGCGCTTCCAAATACAGGTACAGAAAGCTCAACTGCAGCTGTTCTTGCAGGTGCGATGGCTGGATTGCTTGGATTGGGTCTTGCACGCAAGAAAAAAGAAGATTAATTCTTGTTTCTTTCGTTCATTCATCTAAATAAAGAAAGTCAGAAGGTAAGTCCTTCTGACTTTTTTGATGGAGTGATGACCAAATAGTTGAGAAATAGAACAGAATAGTTTTTGGATAAGGAGAGGAAATGGCTTTTACAGACCAAATCGTGTCCAAATGAAGCAGAATAGAAATGGATGACACAAGAAGAAGAGAATGAGGTATACTGGTGGTGTTCGAATGAAAGTTTATAGGACTCCGTTATATCTCTAATCATTCCAATGATACAGTTGCGATGGCTTTTCATCTTTTGCACCCATTACTTTTCCAAATGAATTTCATTTGAACGTATCAGTGATCAGGCAAGTGCTTCCACGGTTTTGAGGCGCTTGCCTTTCTATCTGTATCGCGATATAATAGGGTGTAAGAAATGAAAAGGAGTTTGTATGAAAAAGAAACCTATCTATCTTTACATCCTGTTATTTTTCTCTACGGTTGGAACCCTAACTTCAGCTGTTTCAACCTTTGGAGCTTCAAAGAGTTTTGAGTTGACAGATGATTTTGCTAAACAACTTGGTTTAACAACGGCTCAAGACAAGGCTGACTATGTGACATATTATGAGAAATCAGCCCAACTCAATCAGTCTCCATTAACCTTTTTATTTGTTTCCCTGATTCTGATTGCCTTACTGGCAACTTTCTATTTCCTCTTTATGAAGCAGGATCTGTTAACAGCACATTATACTTATATGGGGCAGATTTTATTAAGTCAAGCCTTCTCTTGCTATAATTATTTTGCAGGGCGTCCACTATTAGCTAGTTTTTCAAACCCGTCCCTTCGCCAACGATATTTGGCATCTTCATCCATTGCTTTGTTACTCTTGACTGCTTTATCTCTTCTCTTCCTTGGAATTGTTTTGTATAAAACCTTGCGTTTGAGAAAAGCTCAAGCTACGGCATAATAGATAAGTTTGAATAGAGCTCTCTTAGAGGATAAGAGAGCTTCTTGATTGGAGAAAAAAGATGAAAGTATCCTTTGTTTATATTAGTCTGAGTGGGAATACAGAGAGTTTTGTCCGCCGCTTAAGTGACTATTTGCTGGAAGCCCATCCCGGACTTGAAATCGAGAAAGTTCATGTGAAAGACCTGGTCAAAGAGGGCCTGCCCTTCTTTGAAATGACCAATCCTTTTATCACTTTTTTGCCAACCTATCTGGAGGGTGGAAATGGTGTTGACAATGGCGATGTGGAAATTTTGACGACAGATGTCGCAGATTTTATTGCTTATGGAGACAACGCCAGCAAGTGCTTAGGAGTGGTTGGATCAGGCAATCGGAATTTTAACAATCAATATTGTTTAACCGCTAAGCAGTACAGCCAACGCTTTGGTTTCCCTATGTTAGCCGATTTTGAAATGCGGGGGATGTTGGGAGATATTAAAAAAGTAGCCGCCATTGTAGAAGATTTGTATCATCTTTAAAATAAAGAGAGGCTGGGACAAAAGTCCTAGCCTCTTAATTGTTTTTGGATTGTCGAGCAAGACGCAGTGGTTGAGTGGGCTCTACTACGCTGATTTCATCAGCTTTTACAGCCCTACTCAACTGTGCGGAGGTGGGGCGACGAAATCGAATTCTAACGAATTACCGATTTCTGTCCCACTCTCTCTTTTACGCTTTATTTTAATTTTTCAGTGATTTCTTTAGCAAGTAGGAGCCCCAATCGATAGTCTTTATTGATGGCATGGATGACATCGTTGATATTGTCGGTCTCTTGGATTTTTTCCTTGATGCTATTTTTGAAAGCTTGATCTTTCAAGAGTTGCTCTTGTAAGAGCCGTTGTAGTTTTTCTCTTTCGTACTTGTTAAATAAAAAGAGAACCACTAAACTGATGAGGATTAAGATGTAAACGGTTTGATTCATAGATTTCTCCTGTATATAAAGGATCTGAAAATGTAGAAAATGAAGGGCATTGGGCATGAGAAAAGGAGTGAGAAAGAACTAAATTGAATCGCATTTAGTTTCTCCTCTCACTCCCATAAGAGATGTTCTACTTATCAATCATTAGATAAGAAATTACATTTTCTCAGGTGCATCGACACCAAGTAAGCGAAGGGCTTCTTTTAAGACTACTGCTGTTGAGTAGCTAAGAGCAAGACGGCTTTCGCGTTCTGGGCTTTCATCCAAGATACGAGTGTGTGCATAGTATTTGTTGAAGGCTTGAGCCAAGTTGATAGCATATTTTGCGATCAAGGATGGATCATAGTTTTCAGCGGCACGTTTGACAACACGAGAGAAGTCTTGGAGAAGCTTGATGATTTCCCAGCTTTCAGGATCGCTCAAGCTGTATGTCGCATCTGTAGATGGTGTGAAGTTGGCTTTGCGAAGGATGGATTGGATACGAGCGTAAGCGTATTGAACGTATGGTCCAGTTTCTCCTTCGAAGGATACCATGGCTTCAAGATCGAAGTCATACCCATTGCGGCGGTCTGTCTTCAAGTCGTAGAATTTAACCGCACCAACACCGACTGCATGTGCCACTTCTTCCTTGTTTTCAAGTTCAGGGTTCTTTTCTTCGATCTGCGCTTTGGCACGAGAGATGGCTTCTTGAAGAGTTGGTTCGAGAAGGATGATATTTCCTTTACGAGTTGACAATTTTTGGCGGTTCTTTGTGACCAAACCAAAGTCAACGTGGATCATATCATCGCTCCACTCAAATCCCATTTTCTTCAAAACAGCTTTCAACTGACGGAAGTGGTTAGATTGTTCTTGACCTACAGCATAGATGTTTTTCACAAAGTTGTAAGTCCGTGCACGGTAGATAGCGGTTGCGATATCACGAGTGATATAAAGAGTGGCACCGTCTGATTTTTTGATCATAGCTGGTGGAAGGTTGACATCATCGAGCTCAACGATGCTAGCCCCTTTAGATTCTTTCAACAAGCCTTTGTCTTCAAGGATTTGAACTCCTTCGTCCATCTTGTCGTTGTAGAAAGCTTCTCCGTTCAAGCTATCAAACTCAACACCGAGGAGTTTGTAGATACGGTTGAATTCCACCAAGCTTTCGTCACGGAACCATTGCCACAATTCAGTTGCTTCTGGATCCCCATCTTCCAATTTTTTGAACCATTTACGTCCTTCTTCATCAAGCTCAGGATCGTTTTCGATTTCAGCGTTGATTCGAACGTAAAGTTTTAGCAATTCATCGATTGGGTTAGCTTCGACAGCTTCCTTGCTACCCCATTTTTTGTAGGCTACCATCAAGAGACCGAACTGTTTACCCCAGTCCCCCAAGTGGTTGATTTTAATCGTGTTGTAGCCCATTTTGCGGAAGATGTTTGAAAGAGCATCCCCGATAACGGTTGAGCGCAAGTGACCAACTGAGAATGGTTTTGCAATATTTGGACTTGAAAGGTCGATGGTAATGTTTTGGCCATGACCTTCGTCTTGTTGACCGTAGTCTGCACCTGCTTCGATGACGGATTTGATTACCTGATCAGAGATCTTAGATTTGTCTAAGAAGAAGTTCACGTAAGGTCCAGTTGCAACGACTTTTTCGAAGGCACTTTGGTCGATTTTTTCAGCAATGTCTGCAGCGATTGCTTGAGGAGCCTTGCGTTCCACTTTTGCAAGTGAGAAGGCTGGAAAAGCAATGTCACCAAGATCAGATGATTTTGGTTGTTCAAGCAAATTTAAAATAGCATCTTGGTCAAGAGAGTCAATCACTTTGGCCAATTCACTAGCAATGAGTTCTTTATTGTTCATATTAGCTCCTTAGTCCTTTTAACTATTATTTTAACACAATTCTGAGCGAATTTTCAATTTTTTTGGTATAATTTAAAGTATATTTATTCAAAAGTGGAGGTCCAATGAAAAAGACAGAACGTCACCTTTTGATTCAACAAATGATTCGAAATGAAAAATTGTCGACTCAAAAAGAGATTCAGGATCGATTAGAAGCAAAAGGAATTGCTGTAACGCAAACAACTCTGTCACGAGATTTGCGCGATCTGGGTCTAGTCAAGGTGAAACGAAAAGACCAGTTGTATTATATTTTGCCAAATGAGCCTGAGGTGGCAGAGATTTATATTATGTTGTCCAGCCATGCCAAGTCTGTCTCACGAGCGGAATTCACCTTGGTCTTGCGGACAGAGCTAGGAGAAGCAGCTCTCTTGGCCAATGGTGTAGATGAAATGTCAGATGAGCGTATTTTGGGAACAGTAGCAGGGGCCAATACCCTCTTGATTGTTTGTCGAGACCAAGAGGCAGCCATTGAAATTCAAAATGAAATTTTAGGGATGATGCAGTAATCAAGCCCCTCGAAAAGAAAGAAAATACCCCGTTAAGATGTCAAAAGGAGGAAGATAGTGAGCTATCTACTCCTGTTTTCATCTATGGAGCTTGTGTCAGGAAACGACGCAACAGTAAGGAATAAAGAAGTATGACAGTAGAAAAAATATCCCCTGGAATGCAGCAGTATCTAGATATCAAAAAAGACTATCCGGATGCCTTTTTGCTGTTTCGAATGGGAGATTTTTACGAATTATTTTATGAAGATGCAGTGAATGCGGCTCAAATTTTAGAGATTTCCTTAACCTCACGGAATAAAAATGCAGAGAATCCGATCCCTATGGCGGGTGTTCCCTACCACTCGGCCCAGCAGTATATTGATGTTCTCATTGAACAGGGCTATAAGGTCGCGATTGCAGAACAAATGGAAGACCCCAAAGAAGCCAAGGGGGTCGTTAAGCGTGAAGTCGTACAGGTGATTACGCCGGGTACAGTGGTGGATTCGACCAAGCCAGATAGTGAGAATAACTTCCTAGTCGCTTTGGATCGTTCAGGAACTGATTATGGGCTAGCCTATATGGATCTGGTGACAGGGGAGTTTCAGGTGACGACCCTCAATGACTTTAGCATGGTTTGTGGAGAAATCCGCAATTTACGTGCGCGTGAGGTGGTCCTGGGTTATGAGTTGTCAGAACAGGAAGAGCGTGTGTTTATTAGCCAGATGAATCTCTTGTTGTCACATGTAGAGACGGCGCTCGACGATGTTCAACTCTTAGGGGATCAGTTGAGTGAGCTAGAAAAGAAAACAGCTGGAAAACTTCTCCAGTATGTCCACCAGACACAAATGAGGGAATTGAGCCACCTCAAAAAAGCCCATCATTATGAGATTTGCGATTTCTTGCAGATGGACTTTGCGACCAAGGCTAGTCTTGATTTGACAGAGAATGCGCGAACTGGGAAGAAACATGGTAGCTTGTATTGGTATTTGGATGAAACCAAGACGGCCATGGGCGGTCGTTTGTTGCGGTCCTGGATTCAGAAACCCTTAGTCGATTTGAAACGGATTCGAGAGCGCCAGGACATCATTCAGGTCTTTATGGATCATTTCTTTGAACGGAGCGATTTGACCGACAGCCTCAAAGGGGTCTATGACATTGAACGCTTAGCGAGTCGGGTTTCCTTTGGTAAGATCACCCCTAAGGATCTCTTGCAGCTAGGAGATACTCTGGGTCATGTGCCGACGATCAAGTCGATTCTACTGGGGATTGGTGATCCAGTCTTAGATGTCTTGATTGCACGCTTGGATGAACTGCCTGAGTTGCACCGCTTGATTACCTCAGCTATTGCTCCGGAAGCGTCTGCTGTTATTACAGAGGGAAATATCATCCGAACTGGGTTTGACGAGCAATTGGATCAATACCGTGTCGTTCTTCGGGATGGTACTGGTTGGATTGCTGAGATTGAGGCCAAGGAGCGCGAAGCCAGCGGCATTACAGGTCTCAAAATCGATTACAACAAGAAGGATGGCTACTATTTCCATGTCACCAATTCTCAATTGAGTCACGTTCCTGCTCATTTTTTCCGCAAGGCGACCTTGAAAAATTCAGAACGCTTTGGTACGGAGGAATTGGCACGCATCGAAGGAGATATGCTAGAGGCGCGTGAGAAGTCTGCTAATTTGGAATATACAATTTTTATGCGGATTCGTGAAGAAGTTGGCAAGTATATCCAACGTCTGCAACAATTAGCTCAGGCGATTGCAACGGTTGATGTTTTGCAAAGTTTAGCCAGTGTCGCTGAGTCGCAACAGTTGAATCGTCCCCTTTTTCATGAAGAACGACGAATCGCGATCGACAAAGGCCGCCATCCGGTTGTTGAGAAAGTGATGGGAGCCCAGTCCTATATTCCTAATAGCATCTTTATGGATGAGGAACGGGATATTCAGCTGATTACGGGGCCAAATATGAGCGGGAAGTCTACCTATATGCGCCAATTGGCGATCATTGTGATTCTTGCCCAAATTGGCTCCTATGTTCCAGCGCAAAAGGCCGAGTTGCCAATCTTTGATGCGATTTATACTCGAATCGGAGCTGCTGATGACCTGGTATCGGGTCAGTCTACCTTCATGGTGGAAATGATGGAGGCCAATCACGCCATTCGCAAGGCAACGCCTCAATCTTTGATTTTATTTGATGAGTTGGGACGGGGAACGGCGACCTATGATGGGATGGCCCTCGCCCAATCCATCATCGAATACATTCATGATCGGACTGGTGCCAAAACCTTGTTTGCTACCCATTACCATGAGTTGACGGCACTCTCAGAGACTTTGACCCGTTTGGAAAATGTTCATGTTGCGACCTTGGAGCGAGATGGTCAGGTTACCTTCTTGCACAAGATTGAACCAGGCCCAGCGGATAAGTCCTATGGGATTCACGTGGCCAAGATCGCTGGTTTGCCAGAAGAGTTGCTGGAGCGGGCGGATGCGATTTTGACCAAGCTCGAAGGACAAGCCCAGCAAGTACCGCTTGTGGATGCAACTCCTAAAAAGGAAGTACCTTCACAGGTTGCTGAACAAATGTCCCTCTTTGAGGAGGAGGCAGAAAATACGGTGATCACAGAATTGAAGAATCTGGATCTCTACAATATGACTCCGATGGAAGTCATGATGGCAGTCGCCGAATTGAAAAAGAAATTATAAAAGAAGATCCTCGTGATGGCGAGGATCTTTTATTGAAGACAAAATCATCTTAGAAACTTTCCTTAGGTGAGTACGGACGTCAGCGAACTTCTTCGAAGTTCCAAGACTAATTATTGAGCCTAAGGTCTCAATAATTCCGAGTGCCTGAAACACAATTGTTTCAGGCACTTTTCTCACAGCGGAAAGTTTCAGTAGATGATTGAATAACTATAACGAGTATCATTTTTATAGAATTTATTAGATTTGTATAAATGAACAGTTTATCTCCACTTTCAGATCTTCGTAGCACTGAGGATCTTTTTGCTTAGTGGTTAGCAATGCTTTGATTGATTTCTTGAACTTGTTTTTTATAAAAATGATGGGAGACCAACCAGATGATCACGTAAACGAGGGTGAATTCGACAACGAGTGAGAAGTAAAATCCGATTCGTGCTGGAAACCAGCCGGCCAAGGTAGCTAGGGGAATAAAGCCAAGTAACATGAGTAGGTAATGGCTCAGAGTAGCCCGTAAGAGGCTCCAGTCTTTTTGAAAGAGGAGACTTCCGAAGCTAAAGAGGACCCCAATCGCACCCCAAACGAGGGCACAATAGAGCATGACCAGTGAGCCGTGAACATGATGCAAGAACATCCAGCGGCCGACTGCAGAGTTGGGACTTAAGGGAAGGTACAACTCAGGTGAGAAGAGATAGGAAAAGAAGATGGATAGGATGAGACCGATGAGAATCCCTTTCAGGGCGTCAGAAAAAGATTGTTTTAGCATGATAATTTCTCCTTAATGGCTTTCAAGTAACGACGGGAGGAGTAGGTCAAACTCCCGTTTTTAAGATAGATTTGAACGGATCCTCCACTGGTAAAGTGCAGGTGATCGATAGATTGGGTGTTAATAATTTCAGATTGGGAAATTTTGAGAAAGCAGGTCGGCAAGTCTTCAGATAACTGATAGAGTGGTCCAGCCAGAATAAATTGATCTGTCGTGGTCTCACCAATTACTTGCCGATTTTCAATGTAAAAACGTTGGAATAGCTGGCTTTCGATCAGGTAAGCTTCCCCATCCTTTTTGGCACGTAAGCGCCCTTTTTGATCCAATTCTTCCACAAAGTCACGGATTTTCTCTACACGCGCAGACAGTGCAGGTGCTGTGATCATCACCGCTTCTTCTTGGAAGTGGGAATCAATGTGTACTTCGACTTTCATAAGATCGTTTCTCCCTCCTTTGGGTAAAGTCGGTTGGCCTGCTAGCCCGGCTCCTTCTTTACACTACTATTAAACACTTTTTCCAAAGGGAAGACAAGGAAATTTGTCTATGTGGTCGTTTTCTTTGTCTATGCGGTTTTTAAGGAAGAAGATGGGAACAGCCTCTATTTTTTAAGAAAGGGAGTCTTGTGGATCTGTGGTATAATAGAGCTACATGTATCGGTGAAAAAATAGGTAAAGGAGCAGACATGTCACAGATTATTGAATTGCCAGAAGTCCTAGCCAATCAGATTGCGGCAGGTGAAGTGATTGAACGACCTGCTAGTGTGGTCAAGGAATTGGTTGAAAACTCGATCGATGCTGGAGCTAGCCAGATTGTTGTTGAAATCGAAGAAGCAGGATTGAAGTCGATTCGGATTACAGACAATGGGGAAGGAATTGCGCACGATGAGGTCGCTTTGGCCCTCCGTCGACATGCGACCAGTAAGATCAAGAGTCAAGCGGATCTTTTTCGTATTCGAACGCTTGGTTTTCGTGGTGAGGCCATGCCTTCCATTGCTTCTGTCAGTATTCTAACCCTTCTAACGGCGCAAGAAGGAGCTGCTCACGGGACCAAATTGGTCGCAAAGGGTGGCGAAATTGAGGAGTTGGAGCCAGCGACAAGCCCTGTCGGGACCAAGATCACAGTGGAAGATCTCTTTTTTAATACACCTGCTCGTCTCAAGTATTTAAAGAGCCAGCAGGCAGAGCTATCCCATATCGTGGATATTCTCAACCGCTTGAGCTTGGCCCATCCTGAGATTGCCTTTACCTTGATTAATGATGGAAAAGAAATGACCAAAACAGCGGGGACGGGCAATCTCCGGCAAGCCATTGCGGGTGTCTATGGCCTTGCGTCTGCTAAGAAGATGGTGGCCATTGAAAATCGTGACCTAGATTTTGAAGTGACGGGCTTTGTGTCTTTGCCTGAATTGACTCGTGCCAATCGCAATTACATCAGTCTCTTTATCAACGGCCGTTACATCAAGAATTTCTTGCTCAATCGAGCTATTTTAGACGGCTACGGCAGTAAACTCATGGTGGGGCGCTTTCCGCTTGCGATCATTAATATCCAGATCGATCCTTACTTAGCGGATGTCAATGTTCACCCGACCAAGCAAGAGGTTCGTATCTCCAAAGAACGAGAACTGATGGCCTTGATCTCTCAGGCTATTGCGAACGCTTTGAAAGAGCAGGATCTGATTCCGGATGCTCTAGAAAATCTAGCCAAGTCGACCATTCGCCGAACAGAAAAGCCAGTACAGACAACCCTGCCTTTAAAAGAAAACCGTCTCTATTATGATCGAGAAAGCCAAGATTTCAAGCTTCGACCAGAAGTGGCAGATCCTCAATTGCCTCTAACAGATGAGGTGGCTACTGATGCTACAAGCCAAGAAAATCCAGTAGAAAAACAAACAAGCGCGATTAAGTTTGCGGAAAGAAAGACTGCGGTTTATGATGAACTGGATCACCCAGAGTTGGATCTGGCTAGTCTAGACAAGGCCTATGATAAGTTGGATGGGGAAGAACATTCGACCTTCCCAGAGTTGGAATATTTTGGTCAGATGCATGGGACCTATCTCTTTGCCCAAGGTAATGGGGGGCTCTACATCATTGACCAGCATGCGGCCCAAGAGCGGGTCAAATACGAAGAATACCGCGAGAGCATCGGGGATGTGGATGGCAGTCAGCAACAACTGCTGGTGCCTTATATCTTTGAGTTCCCTACAGACGATCTGATCCGCCTGCAACAGCGCAAGCACCTCTTAGAAGAAGTGGGCGTCTACTTAGAAGAGTACGGAGCCAACCAGTTGATCTTGCGGGAGCATCCGATCTGGATGAAGGAGGAAGAGATCGAGTCGGGTATCTATGAAATGTGTGATATGCTCCTTTTGACCAAGGAAGTGTCTATCAAGAAATACCGGGCTGAGTTGGCCATCATGATGTCCTGCAAACGCTCCATCAAGGCCAATCACACACTGGACGATTACTCTGCACGCGATCTCATCTACCAACTGTCCCAATGTGACAACCCTTATAACTGCCCTCATGGCCGTCCGGTCTTGGTCAACTTCACCAAGTCGGATATGGAAAAGATGTTCCGACGCATTCAGGAAAATCACACCAGTCTGCGGGAATTGGGTAAATATTAATCAAACAATAAAGGAATCTTATGTACGAATACATTAAAGGAATTTTAACGAAAATCACCGCTAAATACATTGTGGTAGAAACAGCTGGGATCGGCTATCTCTTGCATGTGGCCAATCCCTATGCCTACTCTGGCAAAATGAATCAAGAGGTGCAAGTCTACCTGCACCAAGTGGTCCGTGAAGATGCCCACCTTCTTTATGGTTTTGCAACCGAAGAAGAGAAACAGCTCTTTTTAAACTTGATCTCAGTCTCTGGGATTGGACCTGTCTCAGCTCTGGCCATCATTGCTGTAGACGATAATGCAGGCCTTGTCCAAGCCATCGAAAGCAAGAACATTACCTACTTGACCAAGTTTCCAAAGATCGGCAAGAAAACAGCCCAACAGATGGTCTTGGATCTGGAAGGTAAGATCAATCTTGATCTAGAAGATGCACCGGCTCAGTCCAAAGCCAAAGTTGCAGAAGAAAACCAAGCCCTTGAAGAAGCTATGGAAGCCATGTTGGCATTGGGCTACAAGGCAACGGAACTTAAGAAAATCAAGAAATTCTTTGAAGGAACTTCTGATACTGCTGAAAACTACATCAAGTCTGCCCTTAAGATGTTGGTGAAATAATGGGGGTTGCTCGAATCAATCTAATTGAAGCAAAGAACAGTAGCAACCATATCAAGATAAAGTTTAAAAATGGGAAGATTGATACACTATGGCTACACTGTACCGTTTTTCCATTGTTTTGTAAAAATTGTCAACAGAGCCAAACAGGATTATTCTTGCATAGTGGCTCTCGCTATGGTCAAGTTGGCTCACTTCCTTGTGAATTTTGTGGTGCGAGTATTGCCATAGTAGATCATGACAATATAGTAGAAAGTATAAAGGTGAATGATGAACCTTGTTCTTTTGAAAAACTCTACCTATTAAGTGCAGACTATATCGAATGGTTTGAAGAATGGTATGGGATAACAATGGCTCCAGAAAGCTTACTTGAAGGTTGGACTGATTGGATGTCTGTAGACCAGCTGCGAGAGCAGATTGAAACATTAACTGGAATAGAAACAGATGATGGTGTAAGGTATCAAACAGACGAGAGATTTAACCCTCTGCCACCAGATATTAATCGTTGGATTAATCTATTGGATAAGTCTACTGTTCCCTTGCCTGACTACGTTTCAAAGATAGGAGAAGAAGATGCCAAAACGCTGTGGCTGGGTCAAAATGAGTAACCCTCTCTATATAGCCTACCATGATGAGGAATGGGGACGGCCCCTCCATGATGACCAAGCCCTTTTTGAGTTGCTCTGTATGGAGACTTATCAGGCCGGTCTATCTTGGGAAACGGTGCTCAATAAACGGCAGGCTTTCCGAGAATCTTTTCATGGTTACCATCTTCAACGCGTCGCAGAGATGACAGATGAGGAACTGGAAGCTTTATTAGACAATCCAGCCATCATCCGCAATCGTGCAAAGATTTTTGCGACACGGGCCAATGCTCAAGTCTTTCTACAAGTCCAGGAGGAATTTGGATCGTTTGATGCTTATCTTTGGTCTTTTGTCGATGGGAAAACCATCGTTAATGATGTCCCGGATTACCGACAGGCTCCTGCCAAGACAGCTCTTTCTGAGAAGCTAGCCAAGGATCTCAAAAAACGTGGTTTTAAGTTCACCGGACCAGTCGCAGTTTTATCCTTCCTACAAGCAGCAGGCCTGGTTGATGACCATGAGAATGATTGTGAATGGAAAAACGGTGATTAGTGAGTATAGGTAACTAGAGTATCTGAGAATATAGAAAAAAAGCTGAGAAATTCTTCCCAGCTTTATTTGTTATAGTCAAAGTGGATGACTTGCTCCGTTGCATCTACATACGCGTGGACTCCAAAGGGGACAATTGCTCTTGGAGTTGCATGGCCGACATTCAGATTATAGACAATCGGGATATTGCTATCAATGATATCCAATAGTGCTTCTTTATAGTCGTCATAGAAAGTTTCATCCATAGGTTTTCCGACTAATAGTCCACTGATGACCTCGAATACACCAGTTTCCTTTAAAGTCCGCAACATCTTTTTGAAGTCGTCAGGTTCAGGCTTTTCTTCGCTTGTTTCTAGCAAGAGAATTTTTCCTTCCCAGTCTGACAAGTCAGGGAAAAGTTTGTATTTTTGGCAGAGGTCTGTGCTATCTGCGTGTAGAGAGTTGTCAAAAATATCATAGAGAGACTCAAGACAACCACCGAGGATTTCTCCCTCAAACTGAGCATTGCCTTGTAACAAGTCAAAACCTGTATTTGCATGGCTGACACGAGGTGTTCCCAAGGCTTTGGGACTAAAATCAGTCCGTTCCTCATACCAAACGTTACTAGGGCGGATTTCTGAGATTCTACCAGTCTCAATCAATTCTTTAAAGTAGTGAAAGCTATAGGGCAACATCTCCTTGTCTAACTCACAAATATCTGCTAAAAAGGATTGGCCGTAAAAAGTCTTGATTCCTAGTTTATGCAACATGAGATGGTTCATGGTCGTATCCGAGAAGCCAAGAAAAATCTTTTGTTTGATAACCTTTTGTAGTTGGTCATTTTCAAAAAGATAAGGTAGCAAGCGATAGGTATCGTCTCCACCGATGGCGCATAGGATCATGTCGATACTATCATCAGAAAAGGCCTGAATCAAATCCTCTGCACGAGCTTCAGGATGTTCTTTGATAAAGTCTAAGCCTTTTAGTGAATGAGGTAAAAAGATAGGATTGAGTCCGAGGTCTTTGAGTCGTTGGACCCCCAAGTCCACTTCGTGCTTGACAAAGTCCTCTCCGATAACCCCACTAGATAAACTTACGATACCAATAGTAGAAATCATATATTATCCTCCTAGAAATAAATTGATGCTATTGTATCACAAAAGATGAGGGGGAACAACAAGAATTAGAGTCAGAAGAAGGCTTTTAGATCAAGAAAGTAGTCAAAAAGCAACCGCTCGATATGGTTGCTTCAGAATATAGATAAGCTCTATCAACAATAGAAAATAGCCCTTTAGAAGTTGATTGCCACATAGTTAAAACTCTTAGGAATGCTGATGTAATAGTATTTCTAAGAGTTTTTTACTTTATCTTCAATCTGTTTTTTAAATAATTTAGGAAATTGTGTTAAAATGAAATGAAAATTACGAATAGTATAAGTGGGAGGCACCATGAAGGCGGAAATTATTGCAGTTGGAACAGAAATTCTAACAGGACAAATTGTGAACACCAATGCTCAATTCTTGTCTGAAAAATTGGCTAGTTTAGGGATTGATGTCTATTATCATGTGGCGGTAGGAGACAATGAAGGTCGTCTCTTCTCGACCATTGAGACAGCTTCAAAACGCAGTGATTTGGTGATTTTATGTGGTGGACTTGGGCCAACAGAGGATGATTTGACCAAGCAAACCCTTGCTAAGTTCTTAGGGAAAGAACTGGTTTTTGATCCAACAGCGCTTGCCAAACTCGACACCTTCTTTGCCAGTCGTCCTGATTATGTCCGGACGCCCAATAATGAGCGACAAGCACAATTGATTGTCGGTTCAATCCCCCTTCAAAACCGTACAGGTCTCGCGGTTGGAGGTTTGATTGAAGTCGACGGTGTGACCTATGTCGTTCTACCTGGTCCACCAAGTGAGTTAAAACCCATGGTCAACGAACAATTGGTGCCTCATTTGACGACAGGGGAAGAGCTTTTTTCAAGAGTTTTGCGCTTCTTTGGGATTGGGGAAAGCCAGCTGGTTACGATCCTAGCAGATATCATTGAAGAGCAGAGTGATCCGACAGTTGCCCCTTATGCCAAGACAGGAGAAGTAACCTTGCGTCTATCTACAAAGGCGAAGGATCAAGCTTCAGCAGATGCGAAGCTCGATGTCTTAGAAAAGGAAATCTTATCACGCCACACCCTGGATCATCAACCCTTGCATGAACTGTTTTACGGTTATGGAGATGATAATTCGATGGCCAAGGTGGCCTTTGATCTCTTGAAACGGACGGGTAAGACCATTACAGCTGCAGAAAGCCTGACGGCTGGCCTTTTCCAAGCGACTTTGGCAGACTTTTCAGGGGTGTCCAGCATCTTCGCGGGTGGTTTTGTCACCTATAGTCTGGAAGAAAAAAGCAAGATGTTGTCTATTCCAGCTCAAGAGTTAGAGCAACATGGAGTGGTCTCTCATTTTACAGCACAAGCCATGGCTTCACAGGCCCGTAAGTTAACAGGATCCGATTATGGTGTTAGCCTGACCGGAGTTGCGGGGCCAGATAGTCTAGAAGGGCATCCAGCAGGGACCGTCTTTATCGGACTTGCGACTCCAAATGGAGTGGATAGTGTCCAAGTCAATATCGCTGGACGTAGCCGGGCGGATGTCCGCGAAATTGCAGTCCTTCATGCCTTTAATTTGGTGCGCTTGGCTGTATTAAATGGTGAAAATTTGGTATAATGAAGCTTGTGCCAAATGAAGAATAATTCTAAAAATGGATAGGAAATGTGCCTTTCAAATGACGGAAAACGTCAGTGAGTTGCATGCATTTCCTGTATAGCAAAAACATAGGAGAAAAGAATGGCGAAAAAACAGAAAAAATTAGATGATATCTCTAAGAAATTTGGAGACGAGCGTGAAAAAGCGCTCAACGATGCCCTGAAGTTAATCGAAAAAGACTTTGGTAAAGGATCCATCATGCGTTTGGGTGAACGCGCAGAGCAAAAAGTTCAAGTCATGAGCTCTGGTTCCTTGGCGCTTGATATTGCCTTGGGTGCTGGTGGTTATCCAAAAGGTCGGATCATCGAAATCTATGGTCCAGAATCATCTGGTAAAACAACCGTTGCCCTCCATGCAGTAGCGCAAGCACAGAAAGAAGGAGGCATTGCTGCCTTTATCGATGCCGAGCATGCCTTGGACCCATCTTATGCTGCAGCTCTTGGGGTTAATATTGATGAACTCCTCTTGTCTCAACCAGACTCAGGAGAACAAGGACTTGAAATTGCTGGTAAATTGATTGACTCTGGTGCCGTTGATTTGGTCGTTATCGACTCTGTTGCGGCCTTGGTCCCACGCGCAGAAATCGATGGCGATATCGGGGATAGCCACGTTGGTTTGCAAGCGCGGATGATGAGCCAAGCGATGCGTAAGCTTGGAGCTTCTATTAACAAGACCAAGACCATTGCTATCTTTATCAACCAATTGCGTGAAAAAGTTGGGGTCATGTTTGGGAACCCTGAAACCACACCTGGTGGTCGTGCCCTGAAATTCTACGCTTCTGTCCGTCTAGATGTTCGTGGAAATACTCAAATCAAGGGGACTGGGGACCAAAAAGATACCAACGTTGGTAAGGAAACCAAGATCAAGGTTGTGAAGAACAAGGTAGCTCCACCATTCAAAGAAGCCATGGTTGAAATCATGTACGGGGAAGGAATTTCACGTACAGGTGAGTTGGTGAAGATTGCAACAGATTTGGATATCATCCAAAAAGCGGGTGCGTGGTACTCATATAATGGCGAAAAAATTGGTCAAGGATCTGAAAATGCTAAGAAATTCTTGGCTGACCACCCAGAAATTTTTGACGAAATCGACCACAAGGTTCGGGTTCATTTTGGTTTGATCGAAGAAGACGAAGCAGTGAAAACCCTTGATAAAACTGAAGAAGCAGCTCCTGTCGTAGAAGAAGTAACTCTAGATTTAGATGACGCGATTGAAATTGAAGATTAATTTTTTTCAAAATAGGTCGCTAGACTGATGGTTTTTGTGTTATAATTTAATACGATAGTATTATCGTGTAGCGAAAGGAGTGCATGCATGATTAAAATTTATACAGTGTCAAGTTGTACGAGCTGTAAAAAAGCAAAGACTTGGCTCAACGCTCACCAGCTAACTTATAAAGAACAAAACCTCGGTAAGGAAGGGATCACCAAAGAAGAATTATTGGATATCCTTACAAAGACTGAAAATGGAGTGGCAAGTATTGTCTCTTCAAAAAATCGATACGCTAAAAATCTAGGAGTGGACATCGAAGACTTGAGTGTCAATGAAGTCATTGACATCATCATGGAAACACCTCGTATTCTTAAAAGTCCGATCTTGGTAGATGACAAACGTCTCCAAGTGGGCTACAAAGAAGATGATATTCGTGCCTTCTTGCCACGATCAGTTCGAAATGTAGAAAATGCAGAAGCGCGGATGCGTGCAGCTCTTTAAAGCGATTGAAAATCAGAAACAATTTGTTTCTGATTTTTTTCTTGTTAAAAATCGGAATGAAAAGCAGTTTACTGCGCCATTTTACGAAATCTATGATACAATATTTTAGAAAACAATAACTAGTAAGGAATGGAAAATGAAAAGAAAGATTTTCTTATTGGGTGCACTTGCCTTGTGTTTGACGGGATGCGGTCAAAAAAAACAAGCGAAAACGCCAACCTCAAGTGAGCAAAAAGCAATTAAAGCGAAAGCAGAACAGCTGCAAAAGGATAATAAGAGTATTCTGCAAAAAGCTGAAGAAAATAAAGTCATCACTAGAACCTTTGTTTTTCCAAAAGATGACAAGGGGACACAACAAACGCAAATCGTCACCTATGTGGGGAATACCTTTAAAAAGTTGGAGACCATCAATGTGACGGCAACCGATGAGGAGTTGAAAAAAGGGATCCAACAGGTTGGCGTCGAGGAAGCGCAAAAGCAATTGAGAGAATCCTTTAACAAGGACGATGCCTTTAAGGAAGCTTTGACAGTGCCAGGTTTCACAGCTGATTTAACCTTGGAAAATGAGAATGAATACAAGGTAACCATCACCTATGACTTTGAAGCAATGGATGTGAAGAAGGCTGAAGGCATGACCTACTTCAAAAACAATCACTTACCAGAGTTGTTGAAGTTGACACCGAGTCAATTTGCGGATAATCTTATCAATGCTGGAGCAAGTGAGCAAAAATAAAAAAACAGTTTAGCTAAAATAGCTCAAAAATGCTTGAAAAAGCCGTAAAATCAAGGGCTTGGCCGTTGTGGAAAACTCTTAATTATGGTATAATAGTAATATTCTAAGGAAAGAGGGTGTTCTTGTGGGATTTACAGATGAAACAGTACGTTTTAATCTTGATGATTCAAATCGTAAGGAAATTAGCGAGACCTTGAAAGATGTATACTTGTCACTGGATGAAAAAGGCTACAATCCAATTAATCAAATCGTAGGATACGTACTCAGTGGTGATCCTGCCTATGTACCTCGTTATAATAATGCACGGAACCAAATTCGTAAATATGAACGAGATGAGATCGTGGAAGAATTGGTACGTTATTATTTGAAAGGGCAAGGAATAGACCTCTAATGAGAATTATGGGATTGGATGTTGGCTCAAAGACCGTCGGGGTTGCTGTGAGTGATCCTCTCGGTTTTACAGCTCAGGGTCTTGAAATCATTCAAATTGATGAGGACAAAAAAGAATTTGGCTTAGAACGATTAGCTGAATTAGTAGCTCAATACAAGGTAGACCGTTTTGTTGTGGGTTTGCCGAAAAACATGAACAACACAAGCGGACCGCGTGTGGAAGCCAGTCAGGCTTATGGCGCAATGATTGCTGAAAAGTTTGGGTTGCCAGTCGACTACCAAGACGAACGGTTGACAACAGTTGCCGCAGAGCGGATGTTGATTGAGCAAGCAGACGTTAGCCGTAGCAAACGCAAAAAAGTTATTGATAAGTTAGCGGCGCAGCTCATTTTACAAAATTATTTAGATCGTAATTTTTAGAAAGAAAACGAGGAAGAATAGTATGGCACATGATCATAACCACGACCATGAAGAACGTGAATTAATCACATTGGTGGATGAACAAGGAAATGAAACCTTGTTTGAAATTCTTTTGACCATCGATGGCAAAGAAGAGTTTGGAAAGAACTATGTCCTTTTGATCCCTGCAAATGCAGAAGAAGATGAAAATGGCGAAGTTGAAATTCAAGCTTATTCATTTACAGAAAACGAAGACGGAACAGAGGGCGACCTTCAACCAATCCCAGAAGACTCAGATGCAGAATGGGATATGATCGAAGAAGTCTTCAACAGCTTTATGGAGGAGTAAAAATGTTCAGTGAACATTTTTACCCTTGCGCTAAAAATAAAGACCGCAAGTAAGTCCGGGGGACGTTTTTAGCCCAACTCCTAGAAACTAGAAAGAGTTGGTAAGTCCGGGGGACATTTTTACCCTTGCGCTAGAAATGAAGACCGCAAGTAAGTCCAGTGGACGTTTTTAGCTCTGCTTCAAGAAACAAGAAAAAGCAGGAAGTCCGATGGACCTGCTGTAAAATGAGAACGAAACAATTACAAAAGAAAGGAGCGCAAACGTCAGAAGAGGTTTTGTCGCTTTTTTCTTTTAGGAGGAAGATGTGAATAAGATTGAGCAATGGATGAATAGTCGGATCGGTCTAAATTTTCGATCGGGACTGGATCGTATGGAGCAGGCAGTGAGCCTTTTAGGGAGGCCGGATAAGGCTTATCCGATCCTTCATGTGACAGGAACCAATGGGAAGGGATCCACAATCGCCTTTTTGCGTCAATTATTGATGGCTCACGGAAAGAAGGTTGGAACCTTTACTTCTCCTCATATGATCAGTATCCATGATCGGATTTGTATTGGGGATCAGCCGATTTCAGATGAAGATTTTACTCGGATTGGCCAAGAAGTCCAACAAATGGAGCAGACCTTGCTTCAAACCCAGGACCAACTCTCTTATTTTGAGATTATCTGCCTCATGGCCCTCTTGTATTTTAAGGAACAAGCAGTGGACGTGGTCTTGCTGGAAGTTGGTATCGGTGGGCTTCTGGATACGACCAACGTAGTGACGGGAGAGATTGCAGTGATCACTTCGGTTGGCCTCGATCATCAGGAAACGTTGGGAGGGACGATTGCGGAAATCGCCCAGCAAAAGGCAGGAATCTTTAAGAAGGGCAAGAAAGCTGTGGTGGGTCCCTTGTCGGATGATGCTGTAGCTGTTTGTCAAGAAAGGGCCGGACAATTGGCTGTGGATCTCCACGCCTTCCAGAAAGATTTTGGCTTAGAGCAGGATCGTTTTTGGAATGAAAACGTGGATCTTGTCTTGCCGTCTCTGGGCTTGAAGGGTGATTACCAACGGGAAAATGCTGCAGTAGCTCTGGAGGCCTTTCTCCTCTATATGGAGGGCCTAGATCAAGAAGTGGATATGGAGCAGGTCCAGCACGCCTTGCAAGAGACGCGGTGGCCGGGCCGTCTAGAGTTGTTTGGCGACCAGGTGTATCTGGATGGCGCTCATAATCCTCATGCTATGTTGCGCTTGATCGAGTTTGCCAATAGCTTAGCAGGAAAGCGCGTGAAGATTTTATTTGGAGCCCTCAAGCGAAAAGATTATAGCGGGATGCTCCAAACGCTCCAAGCCGGTTTGCCAGAAGCTGAATTGATTTTGACGACCTTCCATTACGGAGAAGTGGTGGCACAAGGCGACCGACAAGACCTGCCCTATGTAGCGGACTACAAGGCCTATATCAAAGAATTTATGGATCAGAGTCGTCCAGATGAAGTCTTATTTGTGACAGGATCCTTGTATTTTATTGCAGAAGTAAGGGCATTTTTATTAGAGGGGTAAACAATTGACCTAAAGACTTTCTTGGCGTATACTGGTGGTAGATAGTATACGGTTATGGCGAAAGGAGTCGTTCTTAATGAAAAAAATCATGTCTATACTGACCTTGGCGGTAGCCCTTTTCCTGACTGCTTGTGGCCAGCAAGAAAAAGCGACACAGACTTCGAGCAAACAGACGTCTGCTTCATCACAGACTGTGACTTCAGCGAGTGAAGAACAGAAAGAAGGAGTGTCCATAGATGGCAGTTATCGTGGACAGGACGAGGAAAATACGATCCTCTTGGTGGTGACGGGTCGAAAAGGCACGTTTACGGTGCAAGATGCTGATGGAGAAGAAGAGGCCAAAGAGGTTAGTATTGATCCGGTCAATCAATCCATGCGTATCGGAGATGAGCCTTATCGCTATCGGATCGAAGGAAATCAGTTGTCGCTAGAAGATCTGGAGCAAGCAGAGGATGATCAAGGGATTATTGTCCTGACCAAGCAATAAGGGACGAGACAAGAGAGAGTGGGACAGAAATCGGTAATTCGTTAGAATTCGATTTCGTCGTCCCACCTCCGCACAGTTGAGTAGGGCTGTAAAAGCTGATGAAATCAGCGTAGTAGAGCCCACTCAACCACTGCGTCTTGCTCGACAATCCAAAAATAATTGAGAGGCTAGGACTTCTGTCCAACTCTCTTTTTGTTTGTCAAGAAGGGGCTTGGTTGGTCGTTGCATCGGGTAAAAAGAATTGGTATACTAGTAGAAAGAAAAAAGGAGGATGCTGTGACCTTTCGAAAATTACGTCTATTAATGTCCAAATATGGATTTAGTATTTTGTTTATGGGCTTTGAACTATGGGCATCCTTTGCGGCCTTCTTCTGGCTCAATAGATGGTTCCCGCATTGGCTATCAGTTGCGGTCATTGGGCTCTTATATGTGTCGACGATTCTAGCTATTGTCAATCGCAATACCCCGCCTGAAAATAAGGTGACCTGGCTCTTGATTGCCGTCATTCCTGTCTTTGGATCACTCTTGTATCTCATGTTTGGAGAGCGGCGTTTGTCCAAGAAGGAAATGATCCAGTTGGAAAATATGGAGTCCATGAAGTTTCGAGAGGACAATAGTCATCAGTTGCGTAAGGAGCTCAAGCAAGAAAGCAAGGCGGTTTATGGCTTGGTCAAGTCGATTTTATCCATGGACCACAATGCGGATCTCTACAATGGGACGGCATCGACCTTTTACCCTCTGGGAGAGGACATGTATGAGCAATTACTTGAGGATCTAAAAGAAGCGAAAAAATTTATCTTCATCGAGTTTTACATTATTGACGAGGGCTTGATGTGGAACAGTATCCTAGAGATTCTAGAGCAGAAAGTGAAAGAGGGGGTTGAGGTCAAACTCCTTTATGACGATATCGGCTGTATGGCAACTTTGGCTGGGAACTATACCAAACGCTTGAGAAAGATGGGGATTGATGCCCATAAGTTTAACAAGGTGATCCCCCGTCTAACAGTGGCTTATAACAACCGAGATCACCGCAAGATTCTGGTCATTGATGGGCAGATCGGCTATACGGGTGGTGTCAATTTGGCAGACGAGTACATCAACCACATTGAGCGGTTTGGCCACTGGAAGGACAGTGCCATCCGTTTGGATGGACGAGCTGTTAAGGCCTTGACGCGACTCTTCCTCATGAACTGGTACATCAACCGTGGGGAAATCGAGGATTTTGACCGCTACCATATTGAAAACAAGGCAGTCGAAGGCGAAGGGCTCTACATCCCCTATGGGAGTGGACCAAAGCCGATTTACAAGTCGCAGGTCGGAAAGACGGTTTATCAAAATATGATCAACCAAGCGACGGATTACGTCTATATCACGACTCCTTACTTGATCATCGATTATGATTTGACAGAAGATATCCGCAATGCGGCCCTTCGTGGGGTGGATGTTCGCATCGTGACCCCGCATATTCCGGATAAAAAATTGATCCAAATTGTTACGCGTGGGGCTTACTTGGATCTGATGGATGCTGGTGTGAAAATCTATGAGTACACACCTGGTTTTGTCCACAGTAAGCAAGTTCTGGCAGATGATGAAATGGCGGTTGTAGGGTCGATTAACTTTGACTACCGCAGTTTGGTCCATCACTATGAAAATGCCATCTGGATGTATCGGACGCCTGCCTTGAAAAAGATTCGGGAGGACTTTGACCATATCTTTGAAGTGTCTCAAGAAATTACAGAGGATACCTTCCGCTTTACATGGCACCAAAGCTTAATCAAGGAAATTATGCAATTGTTCGCACCGATGTTGTAATAGGTGTAGAAATACAGAAGAAAGAGTCAGAAGCTGAGAGATCTGACTCTTTTTCCATAGGACTATGTGGCAAGAGGCTGACATGGTCGGCAGAATTTGGTATACTAGAGAAGATAATGGGCTTTTTTCTAAAAGGAAAGAGCAGAGGAATAGCGAAGAAAAGGAAAAAGAATGAGCGAAAAAGAGCAAGAAATGACTTCGAAAAAGTTAGGGCTTCACGTGGGAGATAGTTTTCAGGATACACGTGAAATTCGCGAAGTGCTAGATAAATCAGTCTTTCGTGAAGAAGAGCCGACTCATAGCCAACAGCCAGAAGTCTTGGAGGAGCCGGTTGCAATGGAGGCATCAGAGGAAATTCGTGATGCCAAGCCAGAAGCAGTAGCAGAACCTACACAAGAATCTGAACAGGAAGCGGAGCAACCGCTCAGTCGGATGAGTCGTCGTTCGCGTAAGGCGGGAGTTGAAGCGGCAAAAGCGGAAGCATCCAAGGTAGAAGAGAATACGGAAGAGCTAGAAGCAGATGTGGCAGTTGAGCCGATCCGTCGTCACTCCAAGCGTCCAGTCCCCCTAGCGATTCCTTTTGTGTTGAGTCTCTTGATTAGTTTACTGCATGTCGGGGTGCCATTTTTAACCCGTTTTGCCACCAATCAACAATCGCAAAACTTGTATGCTGGCTGGGCAATGACCAAGGGTCAAGTACCGTTTGGTGATTTTTACGGAACCAATGGTCTCCTCTATTATGCAATCAACTGGTTGGGAAGTTTAGCTGGTGGACATTGGATCTTGATGATTCTCCAAGCGATTGCCCTCTTCTTTGCGGGTACTTACCTCTATCGGGTTGTGCGCTTGCTGGTGTCTGATAAAGATACAGCGAAGAATGTCCAGTTACTCTTTTATTTCTTGGTGCTAGGCCTTGGTTTTGGAGGGACTTATGTGACTCTCTTTAGCCTTCCAATCCTATTTGCCAGCATGAATTTCATTTTGGCTTATTTGATTGGGCATCGTAAGGATGAAGGCTTTATCCTTTATGGTGCGATTGCAGCTGTGGCTTTCTTGATTGATCCGATGACCAGTGCCCTGTTTTATTTGTTGGCCTTCCTTGGATTAACAGCCTTTAACATCAAGCAGAAGAGATGGGCACGTGGCTTTTATCAACTGCTGGCAGCTCTCCTTGGTTTTTCACTTGTCTTTTATCCAATTGGCTATATCACCGTTTTGAATCAGACTTTTGGCTATGCCATTAACCAAGTAACCTACGTCTTTAATGCCTTGAATTTTAGTAATGGACAGGCCTTCAGTAATGCTATTTATTATGGCTTGTTGGCGCTGGCCTTTGGTCTGGTCTCTGCCTTTTTGATGTCCTTTACCAAGCAAAATAGCAGTGCTCGCCGGATCTTCCGCTTTATGGGATGGGCAGGTAGCCTGGTAGTCCTCATTGTGTCGATTGGTCTTCCTGAACAAGGCGCTTACCAATTGTTGCCAATGTTGCCATTTGTTCTTCCCTTGTTTGCGATCTGGTTCTCACGAGATGGGGAAGAAAGCGACGGGATCGAACGTCGTGGTCGGAAGAAGAAAAACAAGGAAGTTTGGGCCGCTTACTTTACGAGCCAAGTTTTCTTACCGCTAGTAGCCCTTGTCTATCTGTTGGCGAATCCAGTGGTTCAAGATGTCGTGCTTCAGTCTGGTCAATCGAGTGAACGGAGTGCTATTGCCAGCTACATTAAAAATCACACCAAGTCGAAAGATACCATTTATGCTTGGGATACGACAGCTACTCTCTATCAAGATAGCGATCGTTTGGCAGCTTCTGCCTTATTGACTCCGACGTCTTATCTGGGAATTAATGAAAATCGGACCAATGTGATCCAACAAATCGATCGGTCTGAACCTAAGTATATTGTGGTCAACAATCAGGTAGAGTTGACCTCCAATATGAAGGACTTGCTCAAAGAAAATTATCGTCTAGTTGAGAAGAAATACCGTCATTTCAAACTCTATCAACGCTCTTAAGAAAATCAATATCTTGTGTTTTAGAAAGTTTTTTAGAATTTTCACCACAAGATATTGATTTTTATTTTTGGAGTGGTATAATACAACTTGTATGTAAATAAATGAAGAGAGGCATGTTTGGTATGATCACCTTGAGAGAAGAAAAACTGAGAATGGCCCCGGATATTTTTGTTGAAAAACGAGATGGCCGTCGTGTTCAATTCGATGTTGAAAAAATTTATAAAGCCTTGTTGAAGGCGACAGAAGAAGTGACTTCTCTCACTCCAGTGATGGAAGCCAAACTAGAAGCCATTGTCGATCGTGTGATCGCAGAGATCTTGGAACGTTTTCCAAATGGCGTGAAGATCTATGAGATCCAAAATGTTGTCGAACATGAATTGCTTCAAGCCAATGAATATGCGATTGCTGAGAGCTATATTACTTATCGGACTCAGCGGGATTTTGAGCGCTCAAAAGCGACGGATATCAACTTTACGATTGGAAAACTCCTCAACAAGGACCAAGCGGTTGTCAATGAAAATGCCAATAAGGACAGCGATGTCTTTAATACGCAACGGGATTTGACGGCGGGGATTGTCGGTAAGTCTATTGGTCTCAAAATGTTGCCTAAACACGTAGCCAATGCCCACCAAAAAGGGGATATTCACTACCATGATTTGGACTATAGCCCTTATACACCGATGACTAACTGCTGTTTGATCGATTTTGAAGGCATGCTCAGAAATGGCTTTAAGATTGGGAATGCAGAAGTAGAAAGTCCTAAGTCCATCCAAACTGCAACGGCTCAAATCTCGCAGATTATTGCCAATGTAGCCTCTAGTCAGTACGGGGGTTGCTCGGCTGATCGGATCGATGAGGTCTTGGCCCCTTATGCGGAAAAGAACTACCAAAAACACTTGGCAGATGCCAAAGAGTGGGTGCTTCCTGAAAAGCAAGAGGACTATGCTTGGAGCAAGACTCAAAAAGATATCTATGATGCCATGCAATCGCTGGAATATGAGATCAATACCCTCTTTACCTCGAACGGACAAACTCCCTTTACTTCGCTGGGCTTTGGTCTTGGAACCAATCGCTTCGAACGGGAAATCCAAAAGGCGATTTTGGAAATCAGAATCAAGGGTCTTGGATCGGAACATCGGACAGCTATCTTTCCAAAACTTATCTTTACCCTTAAGCGGGGGCTCAACCTAGAACCTGGAACTCCTAACTATGATATCAAGCAATTGGCCTTGGAATGTGCAACGAAGCGCATGTATCCAGACGTTTTGTCTTATGACAAGATTGTCGAGTTGACAGGCTCCTTCAAGGTGCCAATGGGATGTCGCTCTTTCCTTCAAGGTTGGAAGGACGAGAATGGTGTGGAAGTTAATTCTGGCCGGATGAACCTCGGGGTTGTGACAGTCAATTTACCTCGGATTGCCTTGGAATCAGGCGGAGACAAGGAGAAGTTCTGGCAAATCTTTAATGAACGGATGAACATCGCTGAAGATGCCTTGGTTTACCGGGTGGAACGCACCAAAGAAGCGACACCAGCCAATGCGCCGATTCTCTACCAATATGGGGCTTTCGGGAAACGCTTGGGCAAGTATGACCAGGTAGATCAGCTCTTCCGTCATCGCAGAGCAACTGTTTCTCTTGGCTATATCGGACTCTATGAAGTCGCAACCGTCTTTTATGGTCCAAATTGGGAACACAATCCAGAAGCCAAACAATTCACGATCGATATCATCAAGGATATGAAAGCACGTGTGGAAGACTGGTCTGACCAGTATGATTACCACTTCTCCATCTATTCGACCCCGTCAGAAAGCTTGACAGACCGCTTCTGTCGCCTAGATACGGAGAAATTTGGTAAGGTTCCAGATATCACAGACAAGGAATACTACACCAATAGTTTCCACTACGATGTTCGTAAGAACCCAACGCCATTTGAGAAGTTGGATTTTGAAAAAGTTTATCCTGAAGCTGGAGCTTCTGGTGGCTTTATCCACTATTGTGAATACCCTGTGCTCCAACAAAATCCAAAAGCCCTTGAGGCGGTTTGGGATTATGCCTATGACCGGGTCGGTTATCTCGGAACCAATACGCCGATTGACCGTTGTTACAAGTGTGATTTTGAAGGAGATTTCACGCCGACTGAGCGCGGATTTGCTTGTCCAAACTGTGGCAATAGCGATCCTAAGACGGTTGATGTGGTCAAACGGACCTGTGGTTATCTCGGAAACCCACAAGCTCGTCCCATGGTCAATGGCCGTCATAAGGAAATCGCTGCACGGGTCAAACACATGAATGGATCCACGATCAAATCAGCTGGACACCAAGTGACAGATTAGAAAAGGATATTATGGGAAAATACCAATTAGATGATAAGGGCAAGGCTCAGGTTCAACGTTTCCACGAGAAGCATTCAAAGGGTGGAATCAATAAAAAAGACCGAGTAGCCAGCCTGAGAGAACAATTTTTAAATAAGAATAAGAAAAAGTGAGAGTTCTCGCTTCGTATTGAAGATGAAATTCTCTTTTGAGACTTTCCTTGGGTGGGTACGGACGTCAGCGAACTTCTACGAAGTTCCATGACTAATTATTGAGCCTAGGGTCTCAATAATTCCGGATGCCTGAAACTTGTTGGTTTCAGGCATTTTTCCCACGGCGGAAAGTCTCAGTAGATTCTTAAAAAAGTTTAATAAATAAGCGTCACCTTATTGATTCAGTATTTAGTAACTCATTTTATTAAAAATGATTGTTTATGTTGTAAAGTGAGAGTTCGCTCTCGCTTTTCTCGTATGGGGGGAGGTAAAGATGGAACTACGTAGACCAACTTTAGCAGATAAAGAAACCATTCTAAACATGATGGCAGAGTTCGAAGAGACCCAGTCGGCCCACGACGGCGGCTTTTGGGATGCTGAGAACTTTGATTATGAGGAGTGGCTAGAAACTAACCTTAATAAAGAAATGGGAATAAACTTGCCTGAAAATCGCGTTCCATCAATTCAGTTCGTATTGTTTGATGAATCAGGTCATGCTTTAGGTTTTTTAAATTTACGGCTGAGACTAAATGAGGGCTTACTGAATCATGCTGGCCATATTGGCTATTCCATCCGCCCTTCTGAAAGGGGCAAAGGCTATGCAAAAGAAGCTCTTCATCAAGGTCTGCAAGTAGCTAAAGAAAAGAACATCCATCGTGCTCTGGTGACTTGTAGCACGGAAAATCCTGCCAGTCGAGCGGTTATCTTAGCTAATGGCGGCCAATTTGAAGATGTTCGAAATGGAACGGAGCGTTATTGGATAGAAGTGGAGTAGAAGGATGACATGGAATACACCAAAACCAGGCGAATGGAAGAGTGAGGAGCTGAGTCAAGGGCGCATCATCGACTACAAGGCTTTTAACTTTGTCGATGGTGAAGGAGTCCGCAATTCCCTTTATGTGGCGGGTTGCATGTTTCACTGTGAGGGCTGTTACAATGTAGCGACCTGGTCTTTCAATGCAGGCATTCCCTATACCAAAGAGTTAGAAGAGCAGATCATGGCAGATCTGGCTCAACCTTATGTCCAGGGCTTGACCCTGCTTGGGGGGGAACCTTTTCTTAACACTGGCATCCTTCTGCCCTTGGTCAAGCGCGTGAGAAAAGAGTTGCCCGACAAAGATATTTGGTCTTGGACTGGCTACACCTGGGAAGAAATGATGCTAGAGACACCAGACAAGCTAGAGCTTCTCTCACTGATTGATATTCTGGTGGATGGACGGTATGATAATAGCAAACGCAACCTCATGTTGCAGTTCCGAGGGTCTTCTAACCAGCGGATCATTGATGTTCAAAAATCCCTCAAAGAAGAAAAAGTCGTCATCTGGGACAAGCTCAATGACGGCAAGGAAAGTTTTGAGCAGGTCAAACGAGATGATCTTTTGTAGGATCTTCAAAAAACCGGGTTTTTCACCCGGTTCAGATTGAAGACAAAGTCATCTTAGAAACTTTCCTTAGGTGAGTACGGACGTCAGCGAACTTCGAAGAAGTTCCATGACTTAGTTTTGGACCCAAGGTTCCAAAACTCCCGAGTGCTAGAAACAATAATGTTTCTAGCACTTTTCTCACGGCGGAAAGTTTCAGTAGATGATTGAATGAGCCTAAAAAGTATTCCATTTTAATTTGTTAGGCATTCATTAACTTGTTTGATGTAAAAACAGTTTGTCTACATTCTCAAACCGGGTTTTTCACCCGGTTTTTTTGGATTCTCTGCATAAGTATACAGGGGAAATTCCAAACTATGGAAAGCGCTTACTTCTCGGATGTACGTAATAGACAAAATAGTGATAATTAATGCATTTTTTGCTAAAAATATGTTACAATAAATATGATTAGGACTAATTGGAGGTATTTATGTCACAAAGGAGACGGAGTCGTCGTTCAGAACATAAGTGGGGGCAATTGCGAATCATTAATTCCGTATTGCTTATTTTTTTGCTTATGACTGCAAGTTGGGCGACCTATACCATGTTGGCCAATAACATCTTGGCTTTTCGCTATGTCAATGTTCTCGTGATGGCACTACTAGCTCTTCTCTTGCTCTTGTCAGCTTGGTTTGTGATCAAAAATCAGGCCAAAAAGACAACTTTGGTCCTGCTTCTTGTCGGCTTATTGACTAGTTCAGGAGTTTTGTTTGCTAGTCAACAGCTTTTGAATCTGACCAGTAATGTCAACGGCCACTCTAACTATACAGAGTTTGAGATGGCTGTCTATGTCAAGAAAGACAGTGACATCAAAGATATCAAAGAAATCAAGGAAGTGGTGGCACCAAAGGGCAATAATAACGAAGCCAATCTCACGGCCCTCTTGGACAACATCAAAAAGACCAAGGGTCAGGAAATTTCTGTAGTGGATGCCCCGACTTATCTAGATGCTTATAAGAGCCTGCAAGAAGGGAATGCTTCTGCTATGGTCCTCAACAGTACCTTTGAGGATACCATTGCAGCAGAAGATGCGGACTATGCGAAGAAGTTGAAGAAAATCTATTCCTACAAGATTCGAAAAGAAGTGGCAGCGACGAGCAAGGTGTCTGCCAATGCGGATGTCTTTAACATCTATGTCAGCGGGATCGATACCTATGGTCCGGTAACCTCGGTTTCTCGTTCAGATGTCAATATCATCATGACGGTCAATCGTAAGACCAAGCAAGTCCTATTGACAACGACACCACGGGATGCCTATGTACCGATTGCAGATGGTGGTAACAACCAAAATGATAAGTTGACCCACGCGGGGATCTACGGAGTGGATGCTTCCATCCATACCCTTGAGAATCTCTATGATATCAAGCTCAACTACTACGTTCGTCTCAATTTCACCTCCTTCCTCAAGTTGATTGACCTTCTAGGGGGAATCGATGTGGAAAATGACCAAGAATTCACGAGCCTTCATGGCAAGTTCCATTTCCCAGTTGGAAAGGTTCATTTGAATTCAGAGCAAGCCCTCGGTTTTGTCCGAGAACGCTACTCTCTCCAAGGTGGCGACAATGATCGTGGGAAAAACCAAGAAAAAGTCATTGCGGCCATTATCAAAAAGTTGACCTCTACCAAGGTCTTAAGCAACTACAATGAGATTATCGGAAACCTCCAAGATTCTGTCCAAACCAATATGCAGTTGCCGACTATGATGAACTTGATCAATACCCAGTTAGAAACGGGTGGTTCTTATGAGGTGACATCTCAAGCGATTACCGGTCAAGGACGAAATGACTTGCCGTCTTATGCTATGCCTGGTTACAACCTCTATGTCATGGAGTTGGATCAAGCCAGCTTGACCAAGGCTAAGGAAACCATTCAAAAAGTAATGGAAGGAAAAGAAAAATGATTGATATCCACTCGCACATCGTCTTTGATGTGGATGATGGACCAAAGACAAGAGAAGATACGCGTGCCTTATTGGAAGAAAGCTATCGTCAAGGGGTACGGACCATTATCTCCACTTCTCATCGTCGCAAGGGGATGTTTGAAACTCCCGAAGAAAAGATTTCTGAAAATTTTCAAGAAGTGAAAAAAATTGCGGCAGAGGTCGCACCAGATTTAACGATTCATTACGGGGCAGAGATCTACTTTACCAATGATGTCTTGAAAAAACTGGAAGACAAGATCATTCCACGTTTAGCTGAGACGCGCTTTGCGCTGATTGAATTCAGTATGGGAACGCCTTACAAGGAGATTCATACGGCCTTGGACCGTTTGCTCCATCTAGGCGTGACACCGGTGGTGGCCCATATCGAGCGCTACAAGTGCTTGGAGAAAAACGAGGAGCGTGTGCAAGAGATGATTGACATGGGCTGCTACATGCAGATCAATAGTTCCAGCGTTCTCAAGCCTCGCCTCTTTGGGGATGAGCAAAAACAACTGAAAAAACGAGCTCGGTACTTTTTAGAAAAAGACTTGGTCCACTTTGTTGCCAGCGATATGCACAATGTGGATAAACGGCCGCCTTATATGGCAGAAGCCTATCGCTTAATCAAGGAAGAATACGGAGAACAACGAGCACAAGCTCTCTTTGTCAGCAATCAGGAACTCTTGTTATCGGATGAATTAATCTAACCAGGAAACAGGTGGAGAGATCCACATGAAGGAGTAATTAGGAAATGAACAATCAAGAAAATCAAGCAGTGGAAATTGATGTTTTCGCTATGCTGAAGACCCTATGGAAACGCAAGTTTTCGATCGTTTTAGTCGCTCTTGTCTTTGCTATCGCAGCATTTGGCTATAGTGCATTTTTAGCCAAGAAAGAATACCAAAGTACTAGCCGGATCTATGTGGTCAGTCGTCAAAACCAAGACAACAATGCCTTGACAAACTCTGATTTGCAGGCTGGTTCTTACTTGGTTAAGGACTACCGTGAGATCATTCTTTCTCAGAATGTCTTGAGCCAAGCCATCGAAGAATTGAAACTCGATATGACACCTGCTGAATTGTCGAAAAAGATCAGTGTGTCCGTTCCGACAGATACTCGTATCCTTTCGATCACGGCTAAGGACGGAGATCCAAAAGAAGCGGCTCGTATTGCCAATGGCCTTCGAAATGTAGCAGCTGAAAAGATCATTGCTGTGACCAAGGTGTCAGATGTTACGACCTTGGATGAAGCAGAAGTGCCTCAAACACCTTCTTCACCAAATATCCGACGCAATGTCCTTCTTGGTTTTATTGCTGGAGCGGGCTTGATGGTGGTTCTCATGGTCGTAGTAGAAGTCTTGGACGATCGTGTTAAGAGACCAGAAGATATCGAAGAGTTGATGGGCTTAACCTTACTTGGTATTGTGCCAGATATTAAGAAACTGTAGACTGGGGATCGCATGAATACGTTAGAAATTTCAAAAAACAAATTGCAAGAAGTTCGGAAGGCAGAAGAGTACTTTAATGCCCTGGCGACGAATATCCAATTGAGTGGGGTGGACTTAAAAGTCATCGCCATCTCATCTGTTCAAGAAAATGAAGGGAAATCAACCACTTCAACCAATTTGGCCGTTGCCTTTGCGCGTGCGGGTTACAAGACCCTCTTGGTCGACTGTGACATCCGGAACTCTGTCATGACAGGGATTTTCCGTAGCCGTACTAAGATCCAAGGCTTGACCGACTTCTTATCCGGTCGTAGTCAATTGGACCAAATCTTGTATGCGACTGATTTTCCAAACTTGGATATCATCGAGTCTGGACAGGTCGCGCCAAACCCAACAGGTCTCTTGCAAAGCAAGAACTTCACTGTGATGATGGATGCCTTGCGTGAGCATTTTGACTACATCATTGTCGATACGCCTCCAATCGGGGTCGTGATCGATGCGGCGATTATCGCCCAACGCTGTGATGGAACTGTCTTGATCACAGAATCTGGTGCCAATGGACGCAAGGCTGTCCAAAAGGCTAAGGACCAATTAGAACAAACAGGCACACCTTTCTTGGGAGTAGTGCTCAATAAATTTAACATTAAAGCTGCTGAGTATGGTTCATACGGTGGATATGGATCTTACGGAGAGTACGGGAAAAAGTAAAGAATAGGATTGAGGGAAAATGGGAGAAGAAAGAATCGAACTGGAGAAACTAAATATTGTTCTCTTTCAAAGTTTAGCTGTCCTATTTTCGGCTTACATTGTGAGTCTTTTTAAGGATGCAGAATACACGTCGCAGACAATTGCCATTCTCTATCTCTTGCATTTTGTATCCTTTTACATTAGCAATATTGCCTATCGTTTTTATAGCAGAGGCTATCTAGATGAACTCTTTCAGGTCTTGAAATACAATGTATTTTTCGCTGTTGGGATCACCTTTACCTCTTTTATGCTCGATGGGGTCTTTTCTATCTCTCGTCGGGGGATGATCTACTTCTTTCTTTTCAATACGTTTTCCGTCTACATCATGGATCTCTTACTAAAGAGATACCGAAAGTCTGTTTCACCACGGCGGAAAAGTTCGCGAAAGATTTTCTTGATCACAGCGACCAGTCGGATGGAAAAGGTATTTGATATTCTGCATTCGCCCAGCCTATACCATGGGGAACTAATCGGTGTCACCGTCATGGACGATACGGATTTTACCCATTCGGGTGTACGGGTGGTGCAGCCGGATCAAATGATGAATTTTGTGACCAAGGAAGTGGTGGATGAAGTGTTTATCAATCTGCCAAGTGAGGACTACAATATTAGTGACTTGGTCTCGGAGTTTGAGAGTATGGGGATCGATGTAACTGTCAATCTCAATGCCTTTAACTTCGCGTCCTTAGGTAATAAACGGGTTCGAGAAGTCGGAGGACTAAGTGTCGTTACTTTCTCAACCAATTTCTACAAGCCGAGTCACGTCTTTGCTAAACGTCTTTTGGACATTACAGGAGCCCTCTTTGGACTCTTGATTTGTGGACTAGTAAGTATCGTTTTGGTCCCTCTGATTCGTAAGGATGGCGGCCCTGCCTTCTTTGTACAAAAACGGGTCGGTAAGAACGGACGGTATTTCAACTTCTATAAATTCCGCTCCATGCGGGTGGATGCCGAAGAGATTAAGAAAGATCTCATGGCACAAAATACCATGACAGGTGGCATGTTCAAGATGGAAAACGATCCACGGGTAACGCCAATCGGACGCTTTATCCGTAAGACCAGTCTCGATGAATTACCACAATTTTACAATGTTCTGATCGGTGATATGAGTCTGGTCGGGACTCGTCCCCCAACGGTTGACGAATACCAAGAATATACGCCAGCCCAAAAACGCCGACTCAGCTTCAAACCAGGCATTACCGGCCTTTGGCAAGTGAGCGGACGCAGTGAAATCAAGGATTTTGACGAAGTGGTCAAACTGGACGTTGCGTACATGGACGATTGGACGATTTGGAGAGACATTCAGATCTTGCTCAAGACCGTGAAGGTTGTACTTAGAAAAGAAGGAGCGAAGTAGGAGACTGCCTACTTCGTCCTTTCCATGTTAGGAGAAAAATGACACAATCAATTTATATCGTTGGTTCCAAAGGTATTCCAGCAAAATATGGTGGTTTTGAGACTTTTGTTGAGAAGTTGACAGAATTCCAACAAGACAAAAATATCCAGTATTATGTAGCTTGTATGCGGGAGAATTCAGCCAAATCAGGGATTACTGCAGATACTTTCGAGCATAACGGAGCAATCTGTTACAACATTGATGTCCCTAATATCGGTCCTGCACGTGCCATTGCTTATGATATCGCAGCACTTAATAAGGCGATTGAGATCGCAAAAGAAAACAAGGACCAGGCACCGATCTTCTATGTCTTGGCTTGCCGGATTGGTCCTTTTATCTCAAAAATTAAAAAGAAAATCAAGGCGATCGGTGGGACTCTGATGGTCAATCCAGATGGTCATGAATGGCTTCGCGCGAAATGGAGTCTCCCAGTCCGTAAGTACTGGAAGTTTTCTGAACAACTCATGGTTAAACATGCCGACCTGTTAATCTGCGATAGCAAGAATATCGAAGCCTATATTCAGAAGGATTACGCTAAGTATCAACCACAGACGACCTATATCGCCTATGGGACCGATACAAGCAAGTCTATCCTGAGTAAAGAAGACGAGAAAGTACGGACTTGGTTTGCAGGTAAGCAAGTTACTGAAGGAGACTACTACCTTGTTGTGGGACGTTTTGTACCTGAAAACAACTATGAGGCCATGATTCGTGGTTTTATGCAGTCAAATTCACAAAAAGATTTTGTACTGATAACCAACGTAGAGCAAAACAAGTTCTATGAACAGTTGCGTAAAGATACTGGATTTGATCAAGATCCTCGAGTGAAGTTTGTAGGAACTGTCTACGATCAAGAATTGCTTAAATACATCCGTGAGAATGCCTTCGCTTACTTCCATGGTCATGAAGTGGGTGGGACTAATCCATCCCTTCTTGAGGCTCTTGAGTCTACTAAGCTCAATCTCTTGTTGGATGTTGGCTTTAACCGTGAAGTCGGTGAAGATGGGGCGCTCTATTGGAAGAAAGATCAATTAGCAAGTGTCATCGATCAAGCTGAGCAATTAGACGCTCAAGCAATCGAAGATCTCAATCAAAAATCAAGTCAACGGATTGCAGATTCTTTCACTTGGGAAAAGATTGTCACAGACTACGAGAAAGTATTTAAAGGTTAGAAATGCAGAAAATTTTATATCTCCATGCTGGTGCCGAAATGTATGGTGCTGACAAGGTTTTGTTGGAGCTTATTAAGGGGTTGGATAAAGATGCTTTTGAAGCACACGTTATTTTGCCCAACGACGGTGTCTTAGTGGGTGCTTTAGAAGAGGTCGGTGCAAAGGTTAAAGTTATTGATTACCCAATCTTGCGCCGGAAATATTTTAATCCAAAAGGGATTCTTGAGTACTTTGGCTCCTATAACCGTTACTCCAAACAAATTGCTAAATATGCTAAAGAGAATGGGATTACTCTCGTTCACAACAATACAACTGCGGTACTTGAGGGGATTTATCTTAAACGTAAGTTGAAATTACCTTTGATTTGGCATGTGCATGAGATTATCGTCAAGCCAAAAGCCATTTCAGATTTTATCAACTTTTTGATGGGGCGCTATGCGGATACGATTGTGACAGTTTCAAATGCCGTTGCTAATCATGTCAAACAGTCTCGCTATGTCAAAGATGACCAGGTTCAAGTTATTTATAATGGGGTCGACAATGCCGTCTATCATGAAATCGATGCTAGCTCTGTCCGTGACCAATTTGGGATCGCACAGGATGCCTTGGTTATCGGTATGGTTGGTCGAGTGAATGCCTGGAAAGGGCAAGGCGACTTCCTAGAAGCTGTGACGCCAATCTTACAGGCCGATTCAAAAGCAGTAGCCTTTTTAGCAGGTAGTGCATTTGAGGGGGAAGAGTGGCGTGTCGATGAGTTGGAAAAAGCTATTTCAGACTCACCAGCAGCTAGCCAAATCAAGCGAATTGACTATTATAGCAAGACGGCAGAGCTCTATAATATGTTTGATATCTTTGTCTTGCCAAGTACCAATCCAGATCCACTACCAACAGTCGTCCTAGAAGCCATGGCTTGTGGCAAACCTGTAGCCGGCTACTGTCATGGCGGTGTCTGTGAGATGGTCAAGGAGGGCGAAAACGGCCTTCTCGCCACACCAAATCAGCCTGCAGAATTGTCTAAGGTCATCCAAGAATTAGCTGATAACACTGAGAAGAGAGAGCAATTTGGCAAGGCCTCTGTTAAACGCCAAAAAGAACTCTTCTCATTACAAAGTTATATTCGTAATTTTTCGGAGTTGTATAAGAAATATTAAGATGAATACTGAAACAATTAAGAACAAATTAAAACCAATCGTTTATCCAATTATTAACTTTATTCCTCGGCGAAGACTCAAGAATAAGAATTTCACGATTATTTGTGATAATTGTTGGGCAGGAAAAGTTTATCAAGAATTGGGTTTGCCTTACCAAACGCCATTTGTAGGGATGTTTATCTTTTCACCTGATTACATTAAGATGCTTAAGAATTTAAAACATTATTTGAGCGGAAACATCCCTTTGAAATTTGTTAAGGAATCAAAATATATCAAAGGCTTTGATAATGCCTATCCTCTAGCACTCCTTGATGATATTGAACTTCATTTCTTGCATTATGCAGATGAGGAAGAAGCAATTCAAAAATGGAACCGTCGTTTAGATAGAATTCATTGGGATCATTTGTATTTCAAGTTCAATGACAATGATGCTTGTACTTATGAATTGATGAAAGAGTTCGAAGAGCTTCCATACAAGAGTAAGGTTATCTTCTCTTCGAAGAATTATAGTGATTTACCTTCCTTAGTTCATTTCAAATCAGCTGAAAAGCAAGGACACGTTGGCATCGACTTGAAAACGTATCATCGCTATTTTAATGTTGTAACTTGGCTGAATAAGGGTGGAGAAGATTTAACATAGATAATCATTGGATAATATAATTATGAAACCACTTTTAACCGTCGTCATTCCAGTTTATAATGTCGAAAAATATTTAAACCGTTGTATTGAGAGTATCCTTCTTCAAGAATGGAAGAATTATGACATCTTACTTGTAGATGACGGAAGTACCGATCATTCTCCTCAAATCTGTGATGATTATGTGAAAGCGTATGACTTTATATCAGTTATTCACAAGGAGAATGGCGGGCTTTCAGAAGCTAGGAATACGGGTATTTCTCATGCCAAAGGAGAATATGTTTATTTTCCTGATTCAGATGATTGGATTGAACCAGATACCTTTATAGCCTTAGCAGAAGCTTTAGAGTCTCAAGATTTTGATATTATTTCTTTTAATCGTGAATTTGTGAAGGGTGAAGAAGATGCTATAGTTTCAGAACCAGAAGTGACTCAAGTGTTTGAAGGTAAAGATGCTTTTGTGCAAATGCTGAAGCATACTTATATTACTGGTTTCGCTAATGACAAAATCTATAGAAAGTCTTTGTTTATAGATAATAATATCTTATTTCCTAGCAGAAAATATTATGAAGATTTGGGAACGAATTACAAATTATTTCTCTCAGCTCAGAAGGTCTATGCAACCAATCAAAAATACTATCACTACTTAATCGATAACCCAGATTCTATTACGCAGTCTTGGAATGAGAAGAAGTTTAGAGATATGTTTGGTTTTTATAAAGAAATGTTTTATTCAGATTTTGTGCGTTCGCAATTGAACCAAGAGGAGTTACACCTCTCACAACTTTATTATGTAAATGGTTTGACGCACATACTGGCCAGTTTATATAAAGCCAAATTGCATAAACATTATGGTGAGATTACCAGTGAAGTGAAGCAGGAATTAGAAAAAAATAAAGTAGCGTATAGTGAAATGAAATACCTACCCAATAGGATGAAATATTTGTTATACCGTTTGCACTTGTTGAAGATGGCTTTTGCTATACAAGGGATGAAATGAGAGAAATTTAGAGGATTATGTTGAAGTATTCAGTCATTATACCGGTATACAATGTAGAGAATTATCTCACTCGTTGTCTCGATAGTCTACTTGCTCAAAATTATGCGGATTTGGAAATTTTGTTGATTGATAATGGCTCCAAAGATCAGAGTGGTCAAATCTGTGAGGATTATGCTGCTAAGTTTTCAAATATTACAGCCTATCATATTCCAAATAAGGGTGTCAGTTCAGCCCGCAATTTTGGTCTAGCCAAAGCGAAAGGCGAGTTCATTTGTTTTGTGGATGCGGATGACTATCTTGAGGGAAATCTATTTTCAGATTTGGAAAGTCAATTAGATTCACAATTAGACTTATTGGTGTTTAGTTACTATAATTCGATTGAACAAAACCTATCGGAAATAATTCGATCAGCAAAAATTCTTCCTACTGAAGGAAAAAAAGACAAAAGTGATTTTATTGCGCTTTTTCAAGAATTATGTTTATCAGACATGATGTATACTGTTTGGAATAAAATTTATCGTAGAGAGTTCTTGGAAGAGCATCGAATAATGTTTGAGCAGTATGAATTAGGAGAAGATGTTCGATTCAATCTAAATGTATTTGAATGTGTTCATACAATTTCCTTTTCAAAAACTTGTTATTATGTTTATGTCTCGGGTAGAACAGATTCTGCGATGGGGCAGTATAATCCCTATCGGATGAGCTATCAATTGGAAGAACTAGAAAAAGTTGATCAGTTGATGACAGGCTGGGACATCCATGATGATCAATTTATTGATCAAATAAAGGCTCGTATTTTGATGAGTAATATACAGAACATATCAAATCAAAAGATGTCTCTTTCTAAAAAACGACACTATGTTGAGGTGCTGTGTAGAAATCAAGAGATGATTGCATTGCTAAAAAAAGCGACTTCTCCGCTTCACCCTCTCGTTAGACGGTTATTACATTTCAGAATGTATCTGACAGTAATTTTTTTAAAAAAACTGCAAACCTTGATAAAATAGGGATATTCGCTATTTAGTTGTGAGAGGTTTTTATGGATACTAGTAATAAGACTTTATAATCATGATTGAAAGGTTTGGATGACTATTGTGACGAACAATCGTTTTATCTCAGAAAAAATTTATTTATGTACCTTGTTTGTATGGGTTGTTGTCGCTTCATTAGTCACAACCACTTATTTTATTCGGTTAGATGGCTTTTTATCGCTTTATCGATCATTACTTTATCTTACGATTTTCGCATTATTGATAAAAGAGTTACTGAACTTGTCGAATACTCTAAATTACTTTAGATTCCATTGGAAACAATTATTAACAGTAACGGTATTTTTTCTTGCGATGTTTATAGTTGCAAAAAATCGCGATGGGATGTTGGATATAAATGTGCTACTCCTTGTTTTCTCTGCTAGAGATATTGATTTTAGAAAATTATTAGGAACTTTTTCTTTAGCGACATTCTTGGTACTTTGTTTGACAATTTATGCCAGTCAAAAAGGTATTATTGCCAATATGTTTATGAATGCAGATGGTGGTTATCGCTTTAGTTTGGGATTTAACTACGTTTCATTTGCTTCCCAGAGAATGTTTTTTGCCTTGTGTAGTTATCTAATGTTTCGAGGTAAAAAAATTACATACATTGAATTGATGGCTTTACTCTTGGCTACGATTTATATGTACCAACAAACTTCGACATCTAGTCCATTTTACTTAAGTATCTTGATACTAACCTATGCTTTGTTGAGTGTTAAAATTTTTAAAAAAGAGTTTATCATTGGAAATTTCTGGACAAAGACACTTGTGCAGTACGGTTTTATTTTAGCTTTAGTGATTATCTTGTATTTTTGTTTTTATTCATCTGGGAATTTATTTCACTTAGTCGATCAATTTACGCATAATCGCTTGCGTCTCAGTGTCAATGGTTTTCAAAATTTTGGTGTATCTTGGTTAGGGCAACCAATTTCCTTTACAACTCTTGATATATTTGGAAATTTCACTAGTAATTACAATTATATTGATAGCTCTTTTGTTCAATTATTGGTTATTGATGGTTTGATAGTGAGTGCCTTCATGTTGTTTGCTCTTACGAAAGTTATGAAATATTTTGTGTCCATTCGAAAAGATATCGTACTTGCCTGTTTAGGAATTATGATTATCCATGGAATGTTCGATCCTCAGATGTTGGTTCTTCGTTATTCTCCATTAATTTTATTTATCAGTCGATTATTTATTATGAATCCAGATAATAAAATTGAATAAAATGAGTTGAGTCCAGTTAAAAAGAAAAATTAAGACGAGTTACATCCTTATGAAAGTTCTTAAAAATTACGCCTATAATCTCTCCTACCAGTTACTGGTGATTATCTTGCCGATTATCACCACCCCTTATGTGACACGGGTCTTTAGCTCGAATGACTTGGGGACCTATGGTTATTTCAACTCCATCGTCACCTATTTTATTCTTTTGGCGACGCTAGGAGTGGCTAACTATGGAACCAAGGAGATCTCAGGACACAGGAAAGACATCCAAAAGAATTTCTGGGGGATTTACACCCTCCAATTGGGTGCGACTTTTGTGTCCATCCTGCTCTATGTCTTGCTGTGCTTGGCGCTTCCTTCTATGCAAAATCCTGTGGCCTATATCTTAGGGCTCAGTTTGGTTTCAAAAGGACTCGATATCTCCTGGCTCTTTCAGGGATTGGAAGATTTTCGTAAGATTACCGTTCGAAATATCACGGTCAAACTGGTTGGAGTCATCTCCATCTTCTTGTTTGTCAAATCTGCTAATGATCTGTATCTCTATGTATTCTTGCTCACTATCTTTGAGCTTTTAGGTCAGCTCAGCATGTGGCTACCCGCACGGGAATTCATTGGGGAAGCCCATTTTGATATGGCCTATGCACGGGTGCATTTGAAACCGGTCATTCTGCTCTTTTTACCGCAGATTGCTATTTCCCTCTATGTCACCTTGGACCGGACCATGCTGGGAGCTCTCGCCTCTACAAAGGATGTAGGGATTTACGACCAGGCCTTGAAATTGGTTAATATTTTGCTGACCCTTGTGACGTCTTTAGGAAGCGTCATGCTTCCGCGCGTGGCGAGTCTCTTGGCTTCAGGAGATCACAAGGCTGTCAATAAGATGCACCAAATGTCCTTTTTGATCTATAATTTGGTCATCTTCCCAATCATTGCGGGTATGCTGATCGTCAACGATGACTTTGTTCGATTCTTCTTAGGGAAGGATTTCCAAGATGCTCGCTATGCCATCGCTATCATGATCTTCCGTATGTTCTTCATCGGATGGACCAATATCATGGGGATTCAAATCCTCATTCCACATGATAAGAACAAAGAATTTATGCTGTCAACCACGATTCCTGCTATCGTCAGTGTCGGGTTGAATGTGCTTTTCTTACCTCATTTTGGTTTTATCGGTGCAGCCATTGTATCCGTCTTAACAGAATCCTTGGTATGGCTGATTCAACTGTACTATACCCGTCATTACCTCAGGGAAGTTCCAATTATAGGGTCTATGACGAAAATTATATTCGCATCTGCTGTAATGTATGGCCTCTTGCTACTTGTAAAACCATTCCTACATTTCACCCCTACTCTGAATGTACTCGTGTATGCGGTGCTTGGTGGGATCATTTATCTGATCGCTATCCTATCTCTGAGAGTGGTAGATGTGAAAGAATTAAAACAAATATTTAAGAAATAATGGAGTCTACTATGTACGATTATCTGATTGTTGGTGCTGGTTTGTCTGGAGCCATTTTCGCACATGAAGCTAAAAAACGTGGTAAAAAAGTAAAAGTGATTGACAAGCGAGATCACATCGGTGGAAATATCTACTGCGAGGAGGTTGAAGGCATCAACGTCCATAAGTACGGTGCCCACATTTTCCATACGTCCAACAAAAAAGTTTGGGACTATGTCAACCAGTTCGCTGAATTCAACAACTATATCAACTCACCAGTAGCTAACTACAAGGGCAGTCTTTACAATCTTCCCTTCAACATGAATACTTTTTATGCTATGTGGGGAACCAAGACTCCTCAAGAAGTCAAGGACAAGATTGCTGAGCAGACAGCTGACATGAAAGATGTTGAACCAAAGAACTTGGAAGAACAAGCCATCAAGTTGATCGGCCCAGATATCTACGAAAAATTGATCAAGGGCTACACTGAAAAACAATGGGGCCGTTCTGCAACAGACCTTCCACCATTTATCATCAAACGTCTTCCAGTTCGTTTGACCTTTGATAATAACTACTTTAATGACCGTTACCAAGGAATTCCAATCGGTGGTTACAACGTCATCATTGAAAACATGCTTGGTGATGTAGAAGTAGAACTTGGAGTTGACTTCTTTGCCAATCGTGAAGAGCTAGAAAGCTCAGCTGAAAAGGTTGTTTTTACAGGCATGATTGACCAGTACTTTGATTACAAGCATGGTGAGTTGGAATACCGCAGTCTTCGTTTTGAACACGAAGTCTTGGATGAGGAAAACCATCAAGGGAATGCCGTTGTCAACTACACAGAGCGTGAGATTCCTTATACTCGTATCATTGAGCATAAGCACTTCGAGTATGGTACACAACC
>OAVR01000029.1_pt1 | contig 116091 bp, 106 predicted proteins | sample 1476451 | NCBI WGS metagenome assembly OAVR01 (sample SAMEA2580105, study PRJEB22360) | human gut metagenome | biome: human gut; feature: human-associated habitat; material: faeces | place: Denmark | collected 2008/2010 | reverse complement strand
CAGGTTAATCCACCATGGATTTTTTATTTAGTTCAATTTCATTTTACAATTAAGCTAAATTTATAATTAAATATTTTAAAGTTTATTATTGGTCTAATTATTAGAAATATTCACTTATAAAAATTTTAATAAATAGATTTTTGAATTAAAATACTTATTTTTAAATATTTTTATATATTTAAAATTTTTTGAAAAATACTAAGTATATGAACTTTATTGATATTATAGATTAAGTGAGATTTTAACTTAATATTTCTAAAATACATCAATGTGGTATATAAAGATACTCTTAATAAGAGTAAATATTTAGCTATTATATATTTATGATAAAGATTACAATGAAGGTGGTGATAATATGATTTATAATTCTTTAAATAGTAGACAAGATAAAATATTAAAGGCATTAATAAATAATAGTGGATATATTAATGGAGATAATTTATCAAAATTAATAGAAATATCAAAAAAAACACTTCAAAAAGAAATACCTATATTAAATGATTTTCTTATAGAATATGGTTGTTCAATTGTATCAGCAAGGGGGATAGGATATAAATTTGAATGTAAAAATAATAAATCATTTAAGTTATTAAGTGAAAAACTAAAAAAAGAGGACACTTTAATTGAAGAAAAAGAATCAAGAATTAATAGTATATTAAGTATTTTAGCTTTTTCAAGTGTTTGTTATGGAAAAGGAAGCGTAAAGATTGAAGAATTATCAGATAAGCTTTATGTAAGTTCTTCTACAATAAAGAATGATATAAAAGAGGCTAAAAGTATTTTAAAAAAATATGATTTGAATATATCTAGAAATGGAAATAATGGAATAAATTTGATTGGAACTGAAAGAAAAATAAGAGGATTTATCTCAGAGTTTCTAGTTAAAAGGTACAATAATAATTATTCTAATGAAATAAATATGCTATTTGGATATGAAAATGATTATTTTACTTTGGTTGCAGAGAATGTTTTAAATACTTTAGAAAAATTTAGCTTAGATATTACAGATTTAGGATTCAATAATCTGTGTACTCATATTCTGATAACAATTTATAGAATAAGAAGTAATAAGATTGTTGGCTTTGATGTAAGTGATATTGATTTTAAAGAGGAAGAATATAATGCAGCAATATATTTAAAAAATCTTGTTGAAAATAGTTTTAATGTTAAATTCCCAAAAAGTGAAATCATATATTTATACCAACATCTTATAGCACAAAAAAGAGTTTATATTGATAAGCATGTTTCTATGTCTAAAGAAGATAATAAAATTTTAGAATGGATTAAAGAGTGCAATGAAAATATAAACAATTATACAGGAATTGACTTTAATATGGATGAAACTTTGTGTAAAGGATTACTAACGCATTTGAGAAGTGCTTTCAATAGGATAGATAGTGGAATGAAAATAAAAAATTTCATGCTAAATGATATTAAGATCAATTATCCATTTGCCTTTGAAATAGCAACTTATTTTTCTAAAACTTTAAGTGATCTATATAAAAAGGATATAGATGAAAATGAAATAGGGTTTATTGCTATGCATTTTGGTGGAGCTATTGAGAGACTTAAGGTAGAAAAGAGATTAAAAAGATATAAGACTATAGTGGTATGTGCCACTGGAGTAGGTACATCTATATTGCTTAAGTCTAAACTTGAAAGTAAATTTAACGATATATTAGAGATTGTGGGATTTTATCCTGCATTTAAGTTAAAGGCTATAGATTTATCAAAAGTTGATTTTATAATTTCAACAATTCCATTAGAAATAAATAACACTAAAGTTATACAGGTATCTCCTATTTTGCTTGATGAGGATTGCAATAAGATAAATAGTTTTTTAAGATATAAAAATTATAATATCAATGAGCAGAGTTCTTTGTTTAAAGAAGATTTAATATTTAAAGACTTAGAGTTTAAAAATAATATAGAAGCAATAAATTTTTTATCTTCAAAACTTTTAGAGCTTGGATACATTGATAAAACAATGAAGGATTCATATATTGAAAGAGAAAATATAGGTACAACAGAAATTGGCAATTTAGTAGCTATTCCTCATGGAATGCAAGGTGAGGTTTATAAAGAAGGGGTAGCCTTAGGAATATTAAAAGATCCTATGAAATGGAATTGTGGACAAGTTCAATTAATAGTTATGTTGTGCATAAGAAATAATGATATTAAGAGAAATGAGAAGTTATTTTTAAATATTTATAAAAATTTAAATAGCAAAGAAAAGGTTATGAATATTATACAAAGTAGTTCTTTGGATGAATTATTAAATATAAATTCATTTAGCTCAACATATTGTTTATAAAGTTAGGGGGGAGTTTTATGATTGAAAAAAAATTAATCTTTTTAGATTTCTTTGCCAATGATTATAATGATTTTTTTGATAAAATATCAGATATTCTTCATGAAAAAGGATATGTAAAAGAAACTTTTAAGAATGCAATTAAAAAAAGAGAAGAGGAATTCCCAACAGGATTGCAAGTAGAAAGTTTAGGGATAGCTATTCCTCATACAGATAGTTTACATGTAAACAAACCAGGTATAGTATTTGTTAGATTTGATAAACCAATAGTCTTTAAGAGTATGGATGGTAATGGAACAGTAAATGTTGAGATGGCCTTTGTATTACTTGTGACAGACAAAAATAAACAAGTTTCATTATTACAAAAACTTATGGGACTAGTTGTAAATAATGAAGTGATGAATAATTTAAAAATAGATAAAAATGAAAATATTATAAGAATTTTAGAGGAGGAATTATAATGAAAAAAATAATAGTAGCATGTGGAGCTGGAATAGCAACATCAACAATAGCAATTCAAAAAATAAAAAGCCAATTAGAGTCAAGGGGATTATTAGATAAAGTTCAATTTACTCAATGTACTGTAGCTGAATTACCAATGAAAGCAAGTGGACATGATTTAATTGTAACAACAGCCTCTGTGTCACAAGATTTTAATATTCCAGTAATATCAGGAATACCATTTATAGCAGGAATGGGAATTGATTCAGTAATGAATGATATAATTTCAAAGCTTGGTTTATAATTTGAAAATTTACAAAGTATTTTTTAGTTGAGGATGTATCAAAAACTAATAATAAAATTTATTTTGATACAGCCTCAATAATTATATTATTGAATGTTGAAAAAGTTATGTTTATTTAAATTAATACGTTATAAAAAGGTGAGGGGGAACTTTTAAATGATAGTTTTAGAATACTTAGTTAGCCTAGGACCGGCAGTTATGATGCCTATTATTTTTACAGTATTTGCTTTATGTTTAAAAGTTAAATTGGGAAAAGCTATAAGGTCAGGTCTTTTGGTGGGAATTGGGTTTATAGGTCTTAGTACTATTATAACTTTATTAACTGATAATTTAGGGCCAGCAGCTGAAAAAATGGTCGAAAATTTTGGATTACACTTGAATGTACTAGATGTTGGATGGCCAGCTGCGTCAGCAATAGCTTTTGGATCTACTGTAGGGATTTTGATAATTCCTTTATGCTTAGTAGTTAATATAGTAATGTTACTTACAAAAACAACTAGAACAATAGATGTAGATATATGGAATTTTTGGCATTTTGCATTTACTGGTTCATTAGTTTATATGTTAACAAATGATTTGATTTTTAGTTTAGCATTATCAGCTATAAATATGATAATAATCATGATAATTGCAGATAGAACAGCTCCATTAGTTGAAAAGTTTTTAGGACTTCCTGGAATATCAATTCCTCATGGGTTTACAGGTTCTTATGTTCCTTTTGCTTATGGTATCAATTGGGTATTAGATAGAATTCCAGGTATAAATAAGATAAAATTAGATGCAAATGATATACAAAAGAAATTTGGGTTATTTGGTGACCCAGCAATATTAGGAACTTCAATTGGAATAATACTAGGAGTTCTTGCTAAATATAATGTTAAAGATATATTAAATTTAGCTGTTATAATGGGGGCTGTATTAGTTTTAACTCCTAAAATGGCAGCAATATTAATGGAAGGATTAATGGTTGTTTCAGAAGCAGTTCAAGAATTGATTCAACGTAAATTTCAAGGAAAAGGTAAATTATACATAGGATTAGATTCAGCAATAGGTGTTGGAAATCCTGTAACACTAGCTGTTTCATTAGTTTTAATACCAGTAACTTTAATATTAGCTGTTATAATACCTGGTAATCAATTTTTACCATTTGCTAGTTTAGCAGGTTTACCATTTATGTTTGTACTTATAGTTCCTATTGCTAGAGGAGACTTTTTTAGGACATTTATAATAGGTATAATAATTATAAGTATTGGACTTTTAATTGGTACTAATTTAGCACCATTATTTACTAAAGCAGCAGCGGCTGCAAACTTTTCAATACCAAGTGGAGTAGAACTTATATCTAGTATAGACTATGGTTCAAGTCCATTACCTTGGTTATTAGTTAAGGCTGCAGAATTTAAGTATATTGGATTAGGTATATTAAGTATATTTACAGTTTTATTAATGTTATGGAATAGAAAGAAAATTATTGCAAGTGATAATTGTATAAAAAATTAATATGTTTCTGTTTTAATTATTAAATAAAAATAAAGAATCTTTTATAAGATTCTTTATTTTTTGTTTAAATACTATTTTTATAAAAATTAATTTTTAATAATTGTTTTTTTTATTTATATAATATTATTTCATAGGATTTACTTTAATTGTGCTGTGTTTCATTGGCAGATAATGTTTGTTAAAAATAATTGGAAGGTCTGAATTATAATATATAGCTTCCTCAATTAAATAAAATTGACTTTCATCTGGAATTGGATGACGCTTAGTTACAAAGTTACCAGATGTAGTGAATTTAATAGTACTTTTTATGCTTGAACATTCTTTGTAACATTCTTGTTCAACAAATTTCAATAAATTATTTTTATCTGATAGATCTATATTAAATTTTGAAATTGCTTCAATAGATATTATTGTGTAAGTATAAGCTAATGTTGAATTATTATCCAAGTACCATCTGTCAACGCATACCGTTGCTACAGAACTATCTCCTAATATCTTTTTATAATAATCTGAGGGTGGATCTATTTTAAAATCCAATTCAATATTATTTGTCTCTACATCTAAACACTTATAGACTGGATGTCCTATTTTTTCTAAACCTGTTGTATCAGTTTTATTTTCCTTAATTATGTAATTTCCTTTACCTCTAATGTTTTTTATTAATCCATCATCTTGAAGCAGGGCTAAAGCTTGTCTAAGTGTACTTCTACTAACACCTAATCTTTTAGCTAGTTCCGGTTCAGAAGGAAGTCTGCTATTTTCAGGGAAAGTTCCTTCATTAATCATCTTAAAAAGTTTATCGTATACGGTAACATACAATAGTTCCTTAGGTTTATTTACAGTTAATATTTCCATTTATAATCACCTTCCTAAAAATAGACAAGTTGCAAACAAGTTGTACTAGGACAAAATATTACTTACTTAAATTATAAGAGATTTTATGTCAATAACCAATAAATAATTTAAAAAACTTTCTGTAAACGTTTGATAATTTCTAGAAAGTGTAGTATTATATAAATATAAAATAGACAACTAAGTAGACAAGTTTAAAATTGTTATAAGGAAACAATTTATTAGGAGGAAATGTAAATGATTTATACACAAGGTTCAGACAAACAATTTCATATAGACGTAGCACCAGGAGAAGTTGGAAAATATGTAATAATGCCTGGAGATCCAAAAAGATGTGCTAAAATAGCAAAATACTTAGATAATGCTAAGTTAGTAGCAGATAAAAGAGAATATGTTACATATACTGGATATTTAGATGGAGAAAAAGTAAGCGTTACCTCAACTGGTATTGGTGGCCCATCAGCTGCAATAGCATTAGAAGAATTAGTTAAATGTGGAGCAGATACTTTCATCAGAGTAGGAACTTGTGGAGGAATAGATTTAAACGTTAAAGGTGGAGATCTTATAATAGCAACTGGATCTATAAGAGCAGAAGGTACTTCAAGAGAATATGCTCCAATAGAATTCCCAGCAGTAGCAAACTTAGATGTAATAAATGCTTTAGTTAAAGGAGCAAAAGAATTAAAAGTTCCTTACCACACTGGTGTAGTTCAATCAAAGGACTCTTTTTATGGACAACACTCACCAGAAAATAAACCTGTAAGCTATGATTTATTAAACAAATGGGAAGCATGGAAAAGATGTGGATGTTTAGGATCAGAAATGGAAGGTGCAGCATTATTTATAGTAGGAAGTTATTTAAGAGTAAGAGTTGGAGCTGTTTTCCTAACTATAGCTAACCAAGAAAGACAAAAAGAAGGACTTGATAATCCTCAAGTACATGATACAGAACTTGCAATAAAAGCAGGAATAGAAGGAATAAGAAACTTAATTAAAGAAGATAAAATGAAAAATAATGCATAGGAGCTTAAGAGACCTATAAATTTATCTAATAGCTTAGTAATTCTTAGTAAAATCTTTTTGATTTAGCTTTAGAATTACTAGTTATTAGGAAAATTAAAGCTTAATGCATAAGATAAAATCTTAAAAATTATAATAGATACGGAAATACACTTAGGGGGTTTTAACAATGAGCAAATATAAAAGAATTTTTACAATAGTAATAGATTCATTAGGAATAGGTGCAATGAATGATTCAGAAAAATATGGAGATGTTAATGTTGATACATTAGGACACATTGCTGAATCAGTAGATACATTTAATATACCTAATCTTCAAAAAATGGGTATAGCAAACTTACACCCAATAAAACACGTAGCTCCAGTTGAGAATCCAATAGGATACCAAGCTAAAATGGCTGAAGCAAGTGTTGGTAAAGATACAATGACAGGACACTGGGAAATGATGGGCTTACACATAACTAAGCCATTTAAAACTTTCACAGATACTGGATTCCCACAAGAATTATTAGATGAGTTAACAGCAAGAACTGGTCATAAAATAGTAGGAAACAAGAGTGCTAGTGGAACAGAAATCCTAGATGAATTAGGAGAACACCAAATTGCAACTGGAGATATGATAGTTTATACATCAGCAGATTCAGTTTTACAAATTTGTGGTCAAGAAGAAACTTTCGGCTTAGAAGAATTATATAGATGCTGTGAAATCGCAAGAGAATTAACTCTTAAAGATGAATGGAAAGTTGGAAGAATCATAGCAAGACCTTACTTAGGAACTAAAAAAGGTGAATTCAAAAGAACAAGCAATAGACATGACTATGCTCTTAAACCATATGGAAGAACAGTTCTTAATGAATTAAAAGATAACAACTTTGATGTTATTTCAGTTGGTAAAATAAAAGATATATTTGATGGAGAAGGAATAACAGAAGGAAATAAATCTAAGAGTTCAGTTCATGGTATGGAACAAACATTAGAAATAATGGATAGAGACTTTACTGGATTCTGCTTTGTTAACTTAGTTGACTTTGATGCTTTATGGGGACATAGAAGAAATCCACAAGGTTATGCAGAAGAATTAGAAAAATTCGATATTAACTTAGGAAAAGTATTAGAAAAGTTACATGAAGATGATTTATTAATAATAACAGCTGACCATGGTAATGACCCAACATACACTGGAACAGACCACACTCGTGAGTATGTACCATTCTTAGCTTATTCACCATCAATGAAAGGTCATGGACAATTAGAAACTCCAAAAACATTTGCAACTATTGGAGCAACAATTGCTGATAACTTTGGATTAAAAATGCCAGAAGGAACAATTGGTGAATCAGTTCTAAATAAATTAGTTTAATAATTTGTAAGAATATATGAAAGCTATATCAAATTTTGTATTTGATATAGCTTTTTTTATTAAAAGTTATTTTTACAAATCACTTTTTTATAAATGTAAGAAGGCTAAAAAAAAGACTTTGGTGAATTTTGAAGCTTGATTAATAAATCAATATCTCAAAATGGACCAAAGTTTTTTAAATTTTAGATAGGGTTTTGATATGTGAGTAGTTACATAAATTTAAATAAATATACTAAGCCTATTAAGGCAAGTATTATCAAAACTATTGCAAAGTAACGTTCAACTTTAGTAAATTCTTTTTCATTAGGACTAGTTTCACGTCTAGCTTTTATGAATACAGGAATTCCTAAAGCATATATAACTATAGCTATAAGCATATAGTTGATTCCAGCAGCGTAAATTAACCAAACACCATAAATTGATCCTAAGATTGCAGTAATCATTGCATATTTTCTTTTGGCAAAGATATCTGTTGGATAGTTTTCGTTTTTATATGTTATCTTAAATAAATATAAGGTGGAAACAAGATAACAAGGAAGTGCCATAACACTTGTTATACTAAGCATCATATTCCATGCGTTACCTGCAAAATGAACAAGTATCAATATTATTTGCATAATGATTGTTGATGCTAATAAAGAAAATGAAGGAGATTCATTTTTATTTTCTTTAGCAAATATTTTTGGGAATGTTCCGCTTTGGGCTGCTGCAAAAGGTAATTCTGAAAGCATTACAGTCCAAATAAGCCAAGAACTTAATATTGCTATAATTACACCAAGGTTCATTATTACGCTTCCCCAGTTTCCTATTAAATCCATCAATACTGCAGCCGTTGATGGTGGAGCCATTTTAGAGATCTCTCCTTGTGAATATACACCAAGTGGTAATAATGAAAGTAGTGTATAAATTAAAAGACAAGTAATAAATCCTAAAAAAGTTGCTTTACTAACATCTTTTTGAGATTTAGCTCTTCCAGAAACAACAACGGCACCTTCAATACCAGTAAATACCCATAATGTTACAAGCATTGTACTTTTTACTTGAGGCAATATTCCTCCTAAGTTTGTATCATGAACTTTTGCAACTGATTTTAGTCCCCAGAAGTCAGTAAAGAATGTAGAAAATCTAAATGAGAATAATAAAACTAGTAAGAAAATTGCTAGAGGTAATAATTTTCCGATTGTTCCTATTACGTTTAAAGCACTTGCTTGTTTAACACCAGCTAATACTATAAAGAATATAATCCAAAGAACAATAGATCCACATGCTATTGAAAGCCAGTTATTACCGCCTTTAAAGTAAGGTGGGAAAAAGTAGTTTAGTGAATCCATTAAAAGTACGGCATAGCCAACATTTGCAAAAGAGTTACATATCCAATATCCCCAAGCCATTAAGAATCCTGTAAATTTTCCAAAACCAAGTTCACCATAGGTATATATACCTGTTGTGGCATCAGGTCTTGCAGCAGCAAGGATTCTAAAGGTGTTAGCTATGAACCAAATTCCTATCCCAGTTATTATCCAAGATATTAATATTGCACCTGCAGAAGCAGATTGGGCCATGTTTTGGGGAAGGTTATAAACACCTCCACCCAGCATAGCACTAATTACTACCCCAGCAAGAGCAATTACGCCTAATTTTTTATTATCATTCATAATAACTCCTCCTAGAATAATTTTGTTTTAAGAAATTATTATTGATTATTTTTTACTAGGATTAACTAAAGAATCAAAATTCATATCATCTAACCATTGAGAAAGAGAAATTTTATTTAAACTTGGGAAACCTTCAGAAGGAACAGCATCTCTTGCTAAGGTTACATAAGGAGCGCAAGTTAAAGCGTTTCCAATTTCACCAGGTTTCATTATTACATAAGCAAAACCTATGTAAGTTCTTTCAAAAACAACGTGAGAATCTCTACCACATTCAACTACTGACCAAGTTACAGCTTTTCTATGATCTTCTAAGAATTTCTTTAAATCTTCTGGATTATCATTTTTTGTCCAAAGTCCAGCGTCTTCTATGAATAAATCAGCACAGTGATCTCTATCATTTGATAGTGATAAGGCTATAAATGACCATACACCATAAGCTTCTCCTTCTTTTAAAGGTCTATTTTCCTTTGGTCTATAAGCTGTAGCACTCTTATTTGCACATATTACATGGGCACCTGGAGCAGTTGTAAAACGTCTATTTTTTTCTGTACCGAAAAGTTCTATACCAGCGTCTAATAAAGGTTTAGCATCATAAACTTTAAGTGGAGTTCCATCAAATTGTTTTAATTCATATAAAGGTTTGATTTCATCATTAGCAATTGAATCATGTGTTGCTAAATCATGTCCCCAAACTTGACCTGCAACTCCACAGAATGATGAAGCTGTAAGCATATTAATTTGTCCAACATAAGCATCATTTATTTCAGCTCTATCATAAGAAACTATACCATCTAATAAAATATCGTCAGTCTTTTTAACTGTACCAACGGAAACCTTAAGAACTGATACATATCCATTACCATAAGCCCCTGGCATTCCGTAACCATCACAATAACGATCATAAGGACTTATGGCTGTTTTATCAATTTTAGGTGCTCTTACCTTTATATTTTTATGTATTCCTTCAGAAAGAGTTCTATTTCTGTTTGCTTCAAGATTTTTATTCATTTAAATCACTCCTAAACAATATAAGTTTAACTATTAAATTTTTAGAATAAAAATATATTATTTGGCCAAATAATAATTTATCTTTCATTATGTAAAATTATAACACTTTAAATATTTGTTACAAATTTAACATTTATAGTATTTAAAAGTTTTCATATGGATTTTTTTTAGTTATATACAAAAGTGAGTTAAACTTTAAAATATTAACAATTAATGAATTTAATGTATACAAGGTTTATAAATTTCTTTATATTTTTATGAAAGATTTTTATACTTATTTTAACTAAATATATTTAAAGACTTAAGTAATTATTTGTGATAGAATAAAAATATTTTATAAGATTATAAGTATATAAAATCTTAGAATTTTATAAATTAAAAATAATAAAGAGCCAAATTTAATAAAAATTTATAAGATAAATAAAAAATATTATTCTGAAATTAATTAAGAGTATAGGTGTGATATTATGGAGATTTTACTAGGCGCATTAGGTATAACTGCAATAGCAGGATTTTTTTATTATGAAAACAATGGAATAAGTACAACCAGTTATGAAGTTAATTGTGGAATTGGAAAAGACATAAATGTGATTCATTTATCAGATCTTCATGGAAAAGAGTTTGGAAAAAATAATGAAAAACTTAAGAGATTAATATTAAAAGAGAATCCAGATTTAGTTGTTGCCACTGGAGATATGATAGATTCAAGCCTTAAAAATATGGAGGGGGTAATAGATTTTTTAAGTGACTTAAGTAAGTGTGTTAAAGTTGTTTATATCTCAGGAAATAATGAGCAAAGGTGCAAAAAAGCTGAATATATTTTTGAAAGTCTAAAGTCAAAGGGAGTTATAGTTTTAAGAAATGAAATTATAACTTTAAGTTTAAATGGAGTGAAAGTAAATATTTTAGGTATGTTTGAAAAGCCAAAGGGAGATTTACATTCCTCACTTAAAAAAATTAATGGAAGTTATGCATATGAGGATTCCCATAAACTTTTTAAAAGATTAGAAGGCTTAGAGGGATTAAAAATTGTTTTAAGTCATTATCCAGAACTCTTTGAGGCTGAATATTCAAAATATAATTTTCATATAATGTTTTCTGGTCATGCACATGGAGGTCAAGTTAGAATTCCTATAGTTAAAAGAGGATTAATTGCACCAGGACAAGGGTTCTTTCCTAAATACACTGAAGGGATACATGGAAATAAAAATAAACTTATTATTAGTAGAGGCCTTGGAAACAGTACTAAAATAACAAGATTATTTAATAGACCTGAAATAGTGAATGTTAAGATTAAATAATAGATAATTTAAAAATTAAGTTTTGTTTAGGATATTCAACATAGCTATTTAAACTAGGATGATTTCTTTTGAAGAATATATTAAAATTTATTATATATTATGAAAATAAAAGGAGAAATATATAATGAATAAGAACATGGAAATGATGAAAAAATTAATAGAAGAAAAAAAGAATAAAGGGAAGAATACTAAATCTAATGTTAGAGCTCAAAAAACTATTGGCTTCGCTCAAGGGGGAAGAAAGAGCAACAATGGTGGGGGATTATTTGATAAATAATATTTAGATTTAGAATAAAGACAGATTATTATGGTATAAATAAAGTTTAAAAATTTTTATAGATAACTTAAGTGGATTTAATATTAGGAGGAAAGAGTTTATGAAGAAAATAGGTTTTATTGGTGTAGGAATAATGGGAAAATCAATGGTTCGTAACCTTATGAAAAATGACTTTGAAGTTTCTATTTTTGCTAGAAATAAAGACAAAGTTTTAGACGTAATTTCTGAAGGAGCAAATTTTTATCCCACTATAAAAGAATGTGTTTCTGGATGTGATGCAGTAATAACCATAGTAGGTTTTCCAAAGGATGTTGAAGAAGTTTATTTTGGAGAAAATGGAATTCTTGAAAATGTTAAAGAAGGAACTTATGTTATTGATATGACAACATCAAGTCCAAAGTTAGCAGTTGAAATATTTGAAAAAGCAAAAGAAAAAGGGTTAAAAGCCTTAGATGCTCCCGTTACAGGTGGAGATATTGGAGCTAAAAATGGGGCTTTAACTATTTTAGTTGGAGGAGAAGAAGAGGACTATAAAGCTTGTCTACCTATTTTTCAAGCAATGGGGACTAATATTCACTATGAGGGAAAAGCTGGCTTTGGCCAACATACTAAGTTAGCAAATCAAATAATGATAGCAGGGGCTGTATCAGGGGTTTGTGAAGCTATGACATATGCCAAGGATAAAGGATTAGATGTGAAAAAAATGCTTGATTCAGTATCTACTGGAGCTGCTGGAAGTAAGCAATTAGAATTAGTATCTCCTAAAATTTTAGAGGAAGATTTTGCACCAGGATTCTTTATAAAACATTTCATCAAAGATATGAAATTAGCTAAGGAGGAAGCTTTAGCTGATAATGTGAACTTAGATATTTTAAGCAAAGTTTTAGAGAATTATGAGGAGCTAGAAAGAGAAGGCTTTGGAGATTTAGGAACTCAAGCTTTAATAAAGCATTATAATAAATAACTTAAGTTTATTTATGAGGATTGTATAAGAACTAAAAAAGTAAATTGCCTGTATCAAATATAATAATAAAACTTACAAACATATTTGGAGAATTATTAGATATTCTTTTCATAATGTTTGTAAGTTTTATCAAAAAATTATTTTGATATAGCTTCTTTATTTTTAAGGTGTTTTTATACAGTCTTTTTTATTATAATTAACAAAATGAAAACAATATAGATAAAATATTAATGAATATTCGTATTTTATTGAACTTGGATAAATATGGTGATATTATAAATTAAAATACATAAATTGGGGGAGACAAAATGGATATAAGGGACGAAATATTAAAGTTAAAAAAAGAGAAGGGGGCTATCATATTAGCACATTATTATCAAATTCCTGAAATACAAGAGATTGCTGATTATGTAGGAGATTCTTATTATTTAAGTAAAATGGCAAAGGATTGTGAAGAAAATATAATAGTTTTTTGTGGGGTTAAATTTATGGCAGAAAGTGCAAAAATTCTTTCACCAGAAAAAACGGTCATATTACCAGTTATGGAAGCAGGCTGTGTTATGGCAGACATGGCTACAGAAGAGGGACTAGCTAAATTAAAAGAGGAATATCCAAATGCCAAGGTTGTTTGTTATATAAATTCTTCAACAGAAGTAAAAGCATTATCTGATGTTTGCTGCACTTCATCTAATGCTGAGAACATAATAAATAATTTAGAAGAAAAAGAAATTATATTTTTACCTGATAGAAATTTAGGGTCTTATATTCAGGAGAAAACACCAGATAAAAAATTTATATTATGGAATGGCTTTTGCATAGTTCATGAAGCTATTCAAAAAGAAGAAATTTTAAGATTAAAAAGTGAGCATGAAGGGATTTTAACAGTAGCTCATCCAGAGTGTAGTAAGGAGATAAGAGATATTTCGGATTTCATAGGAAGTACTAGTGAAATAATAAATTTTGTAAATAATTCTTCAAATAAAAAATTTATTATAATAACAGAAGAAGGGGTACTTCATCAGTTGAGAAAAAATGGGGAGGAAAAAGAATTTTATATTCCATATGGAAAGATGGTTTGTAGAAATATGAAAATGACTACCTTAAAGGATCTTTATGAAAGTCTTTTAAAAATGGAAAATAAAATTGAAATAGATGAGGATTTAAGATTAAAGGCATATAATTCATTAAAAAATATGCATAAACTTGGGGGCTAAAACTATGAAAAGGGTAGCTGATGTATTGATAGTTGGAAGTGGGGTAGCAGGACTATATGCCTCATTAAACTTAAGAGAAGATTTAGAAATAATTATGGTTTCAAAAAAGTCAGTTAATTTATGCAATTCTTCCCTAGCTCAGGGGGGGATTGCAGTAGCTAGAGGAAAAGAAGATTTTCAGTCATTCATTGAAGATACCTTAAAAGCTGGAAAGTATGAAAATAACATTGATTCTGTTAGGGTTTTAGTTGAAGAATCAATGGATAATATAAATAAACTTATTGATTTAGGGGCTAATTTTGAAAAGGATGAAAATGGAGTTCTTTTTACAAAAGAAGGGGCACATGAAATAAATAGAATTGTTTATCACAAAGACATCACTGGAAAGCATGTTGAAGATATTCTTTTAGAAAATGTTAAAAGAAGAAAAAATATAAAAATAATAGAAGATTGTGAAATGGTTGATATATATCATAGAGGTAATAGATGCATAGGAGCCTTATTCAATAAAGATGGAGAAAATTTAAGTATTTATGCTAAAGTGGTGATTTTAGCCACAGGTGGAATTGGTGGTTTATTTAAAAAATCTACTAATGAAAGAATCATAACTGGAGATAGCATAGGGGTTGCAATTAGAAATAATATAGAAATCAAGGACCTTTCTTATATACAAATTCACCCTACTGCATTTTTCTCAAAAAAATCAGAGGAAAAAAGATTTTTAATTTCTGAATCTGTTAGGGGAGAAGGGGGAAAACTCCTAAACTGTAATGGAGAAAGATTTGTAGATGAGTTATTACCAAGGGATATAGTTGCTAAAAAAATATATGAGGAAATGAAAAAAACAAATTCTAATAATGTATTTTTAGATGTGTCCTTTATGGAAAAGAGTTTTTTACAAAATAGGTTCCCTAACATATACAATAAGTGCTTAGAGGAAGGAATTGATATAAGTAAGGAGCCAATACCTGTAGCCCCAGCCCAGCATTATTTCATGGGAGGAATTAAGGTTGATTTAAATGGAAAAACTTCTATGAAAAATTTATATGCTTTTGGTGAGACAAGCTGCACAGGAGTTCATGGTGCTAATAGACTTGCTAGTAATTCTTTATTAGAAGCTTTAGTCTTTTCAAGAAGAGGGTCCTTAGAAATTAATAGTAATATAGATAATTTAGAGCTTATTATAGAAGAGAGAGAATGTGAAGATTTAGATAAATACAGATTGTTAAACAGGAAAATATTAATTGATGAAATCTGTAGGCTGAGAGGAGATATTAAGGATGAATTGGTTACTTGTGGAGGAGAATGTAAAAAGAGCTCTTAATGAGGATTTACAATATGGAGATATAACAACGGAGTCAGTAGTATTAGATCATAAAATAGCTAAGGTTGATATTATAGCTAAGGAAAAAGGGGTAATAGCAGGTACAGAAGTTTTCAAAATGGTCTTTAAGATTTTAGGAGATGTAGAAGTTGATTTTTCAGTAAATGATGGAGAGGAAGTTGAAAAAGGGCAGCACTTTGGTCAGGTTTCTGGAGATGCAAAAAAAATTCTTATGGGAGAAAGGGTAGCTTTAAACTATATGCAAAGAATGTGTGGAATAGCAACTCTTACTAGAGAATTTGTTGAAAGATTAGAAGGAACAAAAGTTAAGCTTTTAGACACAAGAAAAACTACTCCTAATATGAGGATTTTTGAGAAATATGCAGTGAAGGTTGGGGGAGGAACTAACCATAGATTTGGATTAAATGATGGGGTTATGATAAAGGATAATCACATAGAGGCAGCAGGTGGAATAAAGAATGCAGTTTCCCTAGCAAGAAAAAATTCTCCTTTTGTTAGAAAAATAGAAGTTGAAGTTGAAAGCATTAAGCAATTAAAGGAAGCTTTAGAAGCAAAGGCGGATATAATAATGTTAGATAATATGGACATAAAAACTTTAAAAGAAGCTGTCAAATTAATAGATAATAGAGCAGAGGTAGAAGCTTCAGGAAATGTAACCTTAGATAATATTAGGGAAATAGCTGAAACAGGAGTTGATTTTATATCAACAGGGTCAGTTACCCATTCCTTTAAAGTATTAGACATAAGCATGAAAAACTTTAGATATATAGATTAAAAACTTGTTTATATTAAAACTAAAAATACAACTTACAAATATATTTCGAGAATTACTAGATTTCGCTAAGAATTTATAGCAATTACTCCGAAGATTTTACTAAAGCGAAAAACTCCCTTCGGTTAAACAGTTTCGCTTCTTAACGTAAAATCTTCTACGTAATAGCTTAAATTCTAAAGCTCATCTAGATATTCTCTCCATAATATTTGTAAGTTGTATAAAAATTTGTTGTGATAAAACTTATAAATAAATTCCGAGAATTACTGAATTTTCCTAAGGATTTAGATGTTTTCTTCATTTTATTTATAAGTTTTATTTGTATGTTTATGTAATAAAAATATATTTAGTTTTTAATTAGATTTTATTTATTAATAGTGAATAGTTAAGATTACTATATTTATTAACTTTAAGATTCTTTAGCTAGTCTTTTTTTCTTCATCATACATATTTTCAAATTCCATTGATGTTGGGCTTTCTTTTAATACTGCGTTTAGGATTAGGGCAGCTATTGTTCCAGTTGATATTCCAGAAGAGAAGATCATTCTAATTGCTTCTGGAAGATTGTGAATTACATCAGGTCTAAATGTAACTCCTAGTCCAAGTCCCATAGAGATAGCTATTATTAAAAGATTACGCTCTGTAAGTTTTATATTACTTAGTGTTCTGATACCCGCTGCCGCAACTGTTCCAAACATCATTATACCTACGCCACCTAGAACTGGATTTGGTATTCCTGTTATTATAGCAGCTACCTTAGGTAAGAATCCAAGGATAACTAATAGTATCCCAGCCATTACAGCCACATGACGGCTAGCTACCTTAGTTAGAGAAATAATACCTATATTTTGGCTAAAAGAAGTATTAGGACAAGAACCTACTAGTCCACCTAAGGCACTTCCTACACCATCAGATAATACCCCAGCGGCCACTCTTTTATCACCAATATCAATATTAGATGTCTCTCCAATAGCCTTTAAACATCCTACAGTTCCTATTGTAGCTACAAAGTAAGCAGGTATAAAGGCCATAACTGCTTTAGCATCAAAAGTTACTCCGAATTCAAGGATTTTAGGGAATGATAGCCAGCTAGCTTCCTTTACAGGAGTAAAGTCAACTAGTCCAAGTGGAATACAAACTATGTATCCTACAACTATACCTATAAGTATTGAGGCACTACTAATCATACCTTTTCCGTAGTTATTAAGTAAAAGAGTTATTACTAATACAAACATAGCCACAGCTAAGTTTTCTAAACTAGCATAATTAGCTGAACCAGCACCACCAGCGGCCCAATCAATTGATACAGGAAGTAAAGTTAATCCTATTAAGGCAACTACTGTACCTGTAACAAGTGGTGGGAAAAATTTCATTAAAGGTTTTATAAAGAAACTTAAAATAACCTCGAATAAAGATCCAAGTATTGTAGCTCCAATTATTCCAGGTAATCCAAGAACTGAACCAACTGAAATTGCAGGGGATACAAAGGTAAAATCAGTACCCATAATACAGGCAACTCTTGCTCCAACTTTGCCAACTCCCTTAGCTTGAATAATTGTAGCTAGTCCAGAACCAAGTATAGAAGCACTTATTAAGGCTGTTGTTACTTTACTATTAAAGCCAAGAGAAGTTGCAATAACTAAGGGTACTACTATAATTCCACCAAAAGCAGCAAATATATGTTGAAGTCCAAAGAGAATTTTTTTTGGCAAATCTAAATCATCGTTTACTCCATAGATTAAGTTAACTTCCGTGTTTTTTAAGTTTTGCTTTTCCATAATTTCATCTCCTTATAGTTTTTTAGAATTTACATATTAAGATTTAAATTTATATCCAAAATAAAAATTCCCTATAAGTTTTAAAATAAAAAAATATGAGTTCTATTAAAAAGTATTTTAAGAGAATTTTTTATTGGAATAATATACTTTAAATATTAAAACTCATATAAAGAAAGGTTTCTTATAACTTTTAGGAAGTTATACTTAATAAAAAAGCAACACCTTTTTAGAGGTGTTGCTTTAAAACTAGAATTACTAGATTTTTAGTACAACTCCTCGTAGTCTGCTATTTTACGGTTAGCAGGTAGAAACTTTCGGACCATATTACCGATTATATACGAGTTAAAATTTAATACACTTATTATATCACGAAAAATTCAAATATCAATAGTTTATATTGTTCGCTATAATAAATTTATTTTATTTTTAAATTATTTTTAAATAGGTTAAAACAGACCATTTGTGGTGATTTAAATTAATCATTTAATCATAACCAATTATAATTATAGTAAAGTTTTGGTATTATATTAAAATGAAATTTATGTATAAATTATGATAAAATGTTAATTGTGCTGGGAGGGGGATAAAAATGCAATTTTCAAATGAAAAAGTTAAGAAAAATTTTGTAATAAGAGCTCTTAAACAAATAGGAACTTTCTTTATTTTTACTATGGTTTTTGCTATTGTATTTAGTTTTTTACAGCCACAAGTTTATAAAACACATAGTGAATATATTTCTATGAAAGAGAAATATGATAATCTTCAAAAAGAGTATGATTCATTAAATGAAAAAATAAGTAATAATGCTAATACTTTAAGTTCTAAAAAAGAGGATTTAACTAAAAGTAATGAAGATTTACAAAACAAATTAAATTCATTAAATAAAGAAATAAAAAGTTTGAATTAGGAGTAGGAGCATATGATAAAAGAAATTATAAAATTTATAAAAACTCATAAAATAGCTCTTATATTAGCATTGATTTTAGGAATTTCACCTAATCTTATGGTTAAAGATTATTCAAAGGAATTTAATGAAGTAGCTCCTAAAGTTAATGAGTTAGAATATAAAATACCTGCCTTAAAAAATAATACAGAGCTTAAATCAATTCAAGAAGAAGTAGATAAATTACAAAATGAAAATAATACTTTAAGTAAAGAGGTAGAAGATAAACAAAAAGAGTTAGATAATTTAAGAGCTAAAAAAGAGGAACAAGCGAAAATCGCACAGGAAGAATCAAAAAAAGCAGAGGAGAACTCTAAAAATAAAGCTATTGAAATTAGTAATAGTACATCAGATAATAACAGTAAGAATACAAACAAATCATCTGGTGATCCATCAAATTTAGCTAATTCTTCAGGGAATTCAACACCTAAAACAGCTGGTTCAGGAGAAATAGTTTATTGGACAAGTGGTGGAAAAAGCTATCATAAAAGATCCAATTGTACAACCTTAAAAAGAAGCAAAAAAATATACAGTGGAACACAGGCTGAAAGTGGCAAAAGTGATCCATGTAATGTTTGTTGTAGGTAATACATATTAATATCAAAAGAGTTTGAAATAAGACTTATAAATATTATTATGGGAATGATTGAAAAAGATTAGATAATTCTCGAAATATATTTATAAGTTTTATTTTAATTTAGAGTTTTTATATTTATTACTTGAATATATTTTGATAAAATATTCTACATATACGAATGGAAAAGGTAAGGAGTAAGGAATGAGTGACAAAAAATTATTTACAATAAAAACATCTATAGATAAAAATGATTATCATAGATTTTTGTACATAGCAACTTTTTTAAGAAAGAAATTTACAATCCCTATTATTATAATAATTACAGCTTTAATGGCTGGATTTGTTTCTTATAATAATAGTATTTTTGCCTTAAAAAGCTTTTTAATTTACTGGTTAATATTATTAATCATAACCTTATTTGCAATAATTGTGAAAATTGAATTTCAAAGTAGGGAAAGAACAAAGGCTGATAAAGCTGGTATTTTAAAGTCTATAGAAACTTTAGAATTTTTTGATGATATTTTAGTAATTAAAAGCACAGCATTTAAAGGTAAAAGTAAAATTAAATATTATAAATTTTATGAGGTAATAGAGACTAAAAACTATTTTATAATATATTTTAACAGAAGACAGGCTTCAATAATAAGAAAGATTGACTTAGAAAGTTCATTGGTAGATGAATTAAGAAATTTATTAATAGAAAAAACAGGATTTAAGTATAAAAAACTTTTTAAATAATATATTAGAATATAAGATTATAAAAGGTATGTATAAAAATTTAGTAATAAACTTATTTTATATATTACCTTTTATTTTTTTATTTTTAAGATATATTTTAAAAAAATATTTATCTAAAGTAACTACTATTTTAAAGAAATTAATTTATTTTTTAATTTTTAATGTGAATTTTAGAAATGAATTTTGTTTTAAATTGGAAAATATAATTCGATATAATTTGTTTTTTATTAATATATTATATAAAAAAGTAGAAAATAAATAAAAAATACACTTGTAGTTGACAGGTAGAAAAATAAGAGATAATATACTTATAAATTCAAAATTAAATTCTATGAAGAGAAAAAGTAAGACATATTTATTGATCCACAGAGAGTTGATAATTTGCTGAAAGTCAATGTTCAAGGTATATCTGAAAATCATCTCGGAGAAGTAAAGCTGAAGCTATATTTTAGTAAGTTTTATCGGATTTTCACCGTTATAGGAAAAGCGTATTATTTAGTACGTATTTTAAGAGTGCTATAAGTTAAATCTATTTTTTTAGGTTATATTTATAGAATTAGGGTGGTAACGCGATTAAACCTCGTCCCTTTTATAGGGACGGGGTATTTTTATTTTTAAAGGGGGTTTTTTCATGGACATAGAAGGAGAAATTATAATTTTTTATAGTGATTAAAATAGTTAAAAACTATATTTTTACGGAAAAAATATAGTTAATAAAAAAGGAAATGGGGTCATTGTTTATGAAAGATTTATCAAGAAAAGATTTATTATTAGTAAGTTTAATGTTATTTTCACTATTTTTTGGGGCAGGAAATTTAATTTTTCCACCTTTCTTAGGGCAAGCAGCTGGAAATGCTACTTGGATTACTATTTTAGGATTTTTTGTTACAGCAGTAGGATTCCCAGTACTAGGTGTAATTGCTGTGGCAAAATCAGGAGGATTACATGCATTAGCAAGTAGAGTAAATCCTGTCTTTGCAACGTTTTTCACAGTTCTTATCTATATTTCAATAGGACCTGGTTTAGGAATACCTAGAGCAGGAAGTCTTCCCTTTGAGATGGCAGTTGCGCCATTTTTACCAGAAGGACTTATATCTAATAATTTAGCATTATTTTTATATACTTTTGTATTTTTTGCAGTGGCATACTGGCTATCCTTATCACCAGCAAAGTTAGTAGATAGAATGGGGAAAGTATTAACTCCAAGTTTACTTGTATTAATAGGATTAATTTTCGTAGCAAGTATTTTTAAACCTTTAGGAGCATATGGAGAGGTTACAGGAGTTTATAAAGAATCACCATTTATAAGTGGATTTTTAGATGGATATATGACTATGGATACAATAGCTGCCTTAAACTTTGGAATTGTAATAGCACTTGTAATAAAGTCTAAGGGAGTAAAAGAAGAAAAATTTGTTGTAAAAACCTCTGTGAAGGCAGGAATAATTGCTGGAGGATTATTAATAGTAATATACTCAATGCTTGCTCATCTTGGAGCAACTAGTGGTGGAAGATTTGGATTAACTGAAAATGGAGCACAAACTCTTAGTAATATAATCACTTATATTTTTGGAAAACCAGGAGCTATTTTGTTAGCGGTAATATTTACATTAGCTTGCTTGACAACTTGCGTAGGTCTTATTACATCTTGTAGCCAATACTTTCAAACTTTGACTAAAAAAATAAATTATATTTCTTGGGTTAGAATATTAACATTAACAAGTATGGTTTTAGCGAATATGGGATTAAATAAAATATTAGCAGTATCAGTTCCAGTTTTAAATGCAATTTATCCTATGGCAATAATGCTTATTGTCTTAGCAATGTTAGATAAATATATAAAAGGAAACTCAGTAGTTTATAGTACAACAATAGTATTTACAACAATAGTTAGTGTTATCCATGCTTTAAGTGGTACAGGTATTAATATAGAATTTTTAAACAGAATTTTTGAAAATCTACCTTTCTATTCAAAGGGGTTAGGATGGGTATTACCAGCTTTATTTGGTTTAGGATTAGGTTTAGTTTTAAAATCATTTTTTGAAAAGAATACAGAAGAAGTATTAGAAGTTAGTTAAATAAAATAGAAAATAATTCACTCTGTTTTGTAAAATTTTCTTTAGACATAGGGAATAAACTAGTATCGAATATTAATATTTTAACTTAGATGCATACAAAATAACAAATAGATATTAAAAAGCACAAAATATCATAAATTGCAAAAAGAGTAAATAAAACTCTTTAAAAGAATTTTAATGGTGATATAATAAATTAAGCAAATTTACAAGCAATAATTTACAATGAAAAAATAATTTTGAACGGAGTGAATTCAGTGAATAAAAAGAACGGAAGAATTTATCAGATCGCCTACAGAATTACTGCTATAATTCTTTTTGGGGCTTTAGCTGGAATTGGGGTTAATTTTTTCTTAACACCTGCACATATTTATTCATCAGGTGTTACAGGAGTATCACAGCTATTATCATCTATTGGTGGAGATTTTTTTAATATAAACATTGATATTTCAACATGGGTTTTAATTTTAAATCTACCACTTGCTTATTTATCCTATAGAAAATTAGGAAAGAAATTTACCCTTTACAGTTTTCTTTCTATAATTTCATTATCATTTTTTATAGGATTTATTCCAACAAGAGAGGTTACTAATAACCAACTTTTAAATTCCATATTTGGAGGAGTTCTTATGGGATCAGGAGTTGGAATGTGCTTTAGAGCAGGTTTCTCTACTGGAGGTACAGATATTATAGTTTTAGTTGTTCAAAAAATGACAGGAAAGTCAGTTGGTCAACTAGGATTTATAGTAAATGGAATAATATTATTAGTTGCAGGATTAGTTTATGGATGGGAATTAGCTTTATATAGCTTAGTTTCAATTTACGTAACTACTAAGGTTATAGACTTATTTTATATTCAGCAATACAAGCTTACAGTAACAATTTATACTAAAAAAGAAAAAGAAGTTGTTGATAGTTTAATTAAAAGTCAAATGAGAGGAGTTACAATTGGTAGAAATCTTTATGGTGGATATACTAATGAACCATTAAGCTCAATTACCACAGTAATTTCAAAGCATGAATTATTAATTGTTAAGAAAAATGTCATGGATATAGACCCAGAAGCATTTGTAAATATACAACCAACTGTTGAGGTTATGGGTAATTTCTATGATAATTCATTAATATAATTAAGAAAAGAGTTGCATAAAAAACTAGAAAATAAGTTTTATTTACTAGTTTTTATGTGGCTCTTTTTTGTTTTAGTGTTTATTTAAATTGAACGATAATTTAGAAAGCTCAAATAATAATTATCTTAATTTAAAATATAAATACCCTTAAATTCATATTACTTTATTATTAAAGTAGATGAAATACCTAAGTATTTTTTGAAAATAATTAGGTATTTATAAAAATAAATACTTTATTGACAAAAAATTCACTAAAAAGATATAATAGTCTTGTTATGTTTATAAACGTTTACAAAAACAAGGGGGAGATTTTATGAAAGAATCTAGAAAAAAACTTAACAGACTTATATCAACGGCAATTGTAAGTTGTATGGTTATGGGAGCTTCCTATGAGAATGTTTTGGCACTTGAAAATAAGAGTCAAAATAATTCTGAAAAGGTAGTGAAATATGACAACGAAGCTGAGTATATTAAAAACATTAGATTAAGATGGAAGGAGGATTTAGTAGGTAATTCTTCTTTAGATACAAGTAATGCTACAATATCTAAGAAGATAATAAGTTATGCAAATAATACAGATAAATTAGTAGCAAAACTTAATATGGATCCTAACGCTCAATGGCTTTGGGAAGATTTAAAAGATTATAAACAAAATCCAGCTAGAATAACATCTATGTTCAATAACTTAGTAACAATGTCTATGGCATATAGCTTACCTAATAATAAGTATTACAAAAATGAAGATTTGAAAAATAAGATAATATATTCCTTAGACTGGATCAATAAAAATGCTTACAATGAGAATATTGACCAGTATGGCAACTGGTGGGATTGGATGATTGGAATACCAGCAAGATTAAATAATATTGTTGTTTTAATGTATGATGATTTAACTGAAGAACAAGTTAAAAATTATATGAATGCAATACAAAAATTCTTACCAAGTATTGAGCCTGGAAGTAAATATCATACAGGAGCAAATTTAGCAGATGTATGTATGAATAAGTTATTACAAGGTGTCAATGAGAATGATCCAGAAAAAATTAAAGAAGCATCAGAGGATATAGTTGGAGTTTTTGATTATGTAACTAGCGGAGATGGATTCTATAAGGATGGTTCATATCTTCAACATGGAATGGTAGCATACACAGGTTCATATGGAAATGTTCTTATTGAGAAAATATCTAATATAATGTTTTTATTAGAAAAAACTCCATGGTCAATAAAATCTGAAAGTAAAGATAACGTTTATAAGTGGATTTTTGAGAGTTTCAATCCAATTATATATAAAGGATACGTTATGGACATGGTTAGAGGAAGAGCAATATCAAGATATAATGCTAATGGATACTTACAAGCATCTGGAATTATTGAAGGTATGATTAAAATTGGAATGATTTCTGATGGAGATAAGGCTAGTGAAATAAATGCTCTAGTTAAAAAATGGGCTACAGAAGCTAAGAGTGTATTAGATTTTGGAACAAGATTTAAGTCAATTAATGTAATAGGTGAATTCTATGGAATTATGAATAATGACAATATAAAACCTTTAGAAGAAGGTGATAAGCATTATGCATTAAATAGTATGGACAAGACTGTTCATAAAAGAGAGAACTTCGCTTTAGGTATATCAAGAAGTTCAAGTAGAATTAGTAAATATGAATTCATGAACAAGGAAAATTTAACACCATGGTTCCAAGGGGATGGAATGACTTATTTATTCAATAATGATTTAAATCAATTCTCAGGAAATTTTTGGGCTACAGTAGATCCATATAGAATGCCAGGTACAACTGTAGACACTAGAAAAAGGGAACCAAAAGAAATATTACCAGGGTTAGATCCAGGAGCATCACAACAAAATGAAATTTATTATGAATTAGGAAAGAGTAATTGGTCTGGTGGAAGTAAGTTAGGAGCTTACGGAGTAGCTGGAATGGAAATAGATAATAAGTACGATTCCTTAAAAGCTAAGAAATCTTGGTTTATGTTTGATGATGAAATAGTTGCCTTAGGTTCAGGAATAACTAATCCAGAAGATTTTGAAACTGAAACAATAGTTGAAAATAGAAAGATAAAAAGTGATGGATCAAATAAATTTATAGTAGATGGAAAAGAAAGAGTAAGTAAATTAAAAGAAAAAGATAAAGTTGATAATGCAAAATGGGCTTACTTAGAAGGAAATGTAATTGGATCAAATATAGGATATTATTTCCCAGAGGGAGCAAATATTAATTTAATAAAAGATGAAAGAGAAGGTAATTGGATTAATGTAAACTCTTCTAAACCAGAAGCAGATAAGGTGGTTAAAGATAATTACTTAACTATGTATATAGATCATGGAAAAGCTATAAAAGATCAAAAATATAGTTACGTATTATTACCAAATAAGACTGAGGATAAGGTAAAAGAATATTCTGAGAATCCAAATGTTGAAATTATTCAAAATGATGATGTAGCTCATAGTGTTAAGCATAAAAAATTAAATATTGAAGCAGCTAACTTCTGGAAAGATGGAAAAAATACTGCTGGAAATATAACATCAACAGGAAAATCATCTATAATAATAAAAGAAAATAAAGATAATACCTTAAGCATAGCTGTGTCAGATCCAACTTTCTTAGAAAAAAATCTTTCTATAGAAATAAATAAACCAGCAATGGAAGTAATAAAATCAGATAAAAGAATATCAAATATAAATTTAGAAAATGGAAAAATAAAATTTGATGCAAACACAGAAAAACTTTCAGGGGCACCTTTAGAGCTTCTTGTAAAATTAGGCGACAAAAATAATGGAAACAATGAAAATAATAATGAAATTAAAAATGAAGCTCCTGTAATAGAAGGAGAAGATGCTAATTTATTTGTAGGAGATAAGTGGGATAAATCTCTTCACAAACTTAAGGCTACAGATAAGGAAGATGGAGATTTAACTAAAAATATTAAGATTAAGGATAATCAAATTCCTTTAAATGATCAATTTGAAGTTACAAAGCCTGGGACATATCCAGTTACTTTTGAAGTAAGTGATAATAATGGGAAAAAAGCAGAGAAAAAGCTTAATGTTTTAGTAAAAGAAAAAGCAGAGAACAAACCGGAAAATCAAGAGGATAAACCTGGGAATCAAGAAAATCAATCAATAAAACCAGAGAGTGAAGAAAATAAAGTAGAAAATCAAGAGAATACACAAGTAAATAATAATACTGAAAAATTACCTAACACTGGTGGAGTAAGTAGTCTAAACTTTGGAGTAATAGGAGTTCTTCTAGCTACTGTTGGAACAATGTTTACTAAGAAAAGAAAAAAATAATTTATAATTACGTTGACAATATAAGTAAGGAATTATATAATTAACGTAAGGTTAGTAAACCAGTTTATATAAAACGTTTTGATTGTAGGAGGAGAGTTTATGAGAAATAGATATGCTAATAATCCAAAGGATTCAAAAAGATATGATACTGAGGAATTAAGAGAAAATTACTTAGTTGAAGACATATTTAAAGATGATCAAATAGAACTTGTATATAGTCATGTAGATAGAATAATTTTCGGATGAATAAAACCGGTTTACAAAGAGTTAAAATTAGAAGCCGGCAAAGAGATGGGTGTTGATTATTTCTTAGAAAGAAGAGAGCTGGGAATAATTAATATAGGCGGAAAAGCTGTTGTAACTATTGACGGAACTGAGTATGAATTAAAAGAAAAAGATGGTTTATATGTTGGAAAAGGAAATAAAGAAGTAAGCTTTAAATCAGTAAATCCAGAAGAACCAGCAAAGTTATATGTTAACTCAGTACCAGCTCATAAGGAATATGAAACCGTTAAGATTGATATAGAAAAGGCTAATCCAGTTAGATTAGGAGACAACAAAACATTAAACAAGAGAACAATATATCAATATGTACATCCAAATGTATGCGAAAGTTGTCAATTATTAATGGGATTAACAATGTTAGAACCAGGAAATGCTTGGAACACAATGCCTTGTCATACACATGAAAGAAGAATGGAAGTTTACTTCTACTTCGACATGGATGAAGACACAAGAGTATTCCACTTAATGGGAGAACCTACAGAAACAAGACACTTAGTTGTTAAGAATGAAGAATGTGTAATATCACCAAGCTGGTCAATACATTCTGGAGTAGGTACAAGCAATTACACATTTATATGGGGTATGTGTGGAGAAAATAAAACTTTTGATGATATGGATCATATCTCAATGGATATTTTAAGATAAAAGGAGAGGATTAAGATGAATATGGAGAAATTTTCTTTAGATTTTTTTAAATTAGATGGTAAAGTAGCTATAGTAACTGGTGGAAACACTGGATTAGGAATGGCTTATGCAGAAGCTCTTGCAGCAGCAGGTGCTGATGTTTTAGTAACAACTTTTGATAACAATACTGAAGAGGTAAAAAATATTGTTGAATCATTAGGAAGAAAAATTGTATTTGTACAAGGAGATTTAACTAAAAAAGAAACAAGAGATAAGGTTGTATCAACTTGTTTAGAGGAATTTGGCAAAATAGATATATTAGTAAATAATGCAGGAACAATAAGAAGAGCACCATTACTTGAGTACAAAGATGAAGATTGGCAAGCTGTAATGGATATAAACTTAAATTCAGTTTACTATTTATCACAAGCAGTTGCTAAAGTAATGGCTAAACAAGGATATGGTAAGATTATAAACATAGCATCTATGTTATCATTCCAAGGTGGAAAATTTGTTCCTCCATACACTGCAAGTAAACATGGAGTTGCAGGAATAACAAAGGCGTTTGCTAATGAATTAGCAGATTTAAATATACAAGTAAATGCTATTGCACCTGGATATATAAAAACTGCTAACACTGCACCAATTAGAGCAGATAAAGCTAGAAATCAAGAAATTCTTTCAAGAATACCAGCAGGTAGATGGGGAGAAGTTTCAGATTTAATGGGAACAGTTGTATTCTTATCAAGTAAAGCATCTGATTACTTAAATGGACACATATTAGCTATAGACGGTGGGTGGTTAGTAAGATGATAAAGAAAATAAAAACACTAACAAATTTAATAAATGAAGCTTTTGTATTGGTTCTTAGAACCAATACAAAAGATGAAGGTATAGAAACTGCAAAGGCTGCAATAAAGGGAGGATGTAATATTATAGAGGTTACATTCACTATTCCAAATGCAGATAAGGTAATTGAAGAGCTTATTAAAGATAAGAATGAAGAGGTAGTTATTGGAGCAGGTACTGTTTTAGATGCTGAAACAGCTAGAATTGCAATACTTGCAGGTGCAGAATTTATTGTTAGTCCAAGCTTTGATAAAGAAACAGCTACACTATGTAATAGATATGGAATTCCTTATATTCCAGGATGTTTTACACCAAGAGAAATTAAGGAAGCTAGAGAATGTGGATCAGACGTAATAAAATTATTCCCAGGATCAGCTTTCAAGCCAACTATAGTAAAAGATATAAAGGCTCCTATAAAAGGTATTGCAGTAATGGCATCAGGTGGAGTTAGCTTTGAAAATATGGATGAATGGTTTAATAATAGTTGTGATATAGTTAGTATTGGAAGTGCTATTATAAAACTAAAAGAGCCTGCAAAAATAGAGGCAGAAACTAGAAAATATATAGAGCGTGTTAAAAAATTACGTATGCAACGAGGTTAGAGAATGAAGAAAGTTTTAGTATTGGGAGAAATGTTAATGAGGCTAACTCCTCCAAATAACAATAAAATAGGACAAGTAAACAGTTTCGACGTGTGTTTTGGTGGAGCCGAAGTAAATGTGGCAGTAGGATTAAGTAATTTAGGAATTGAAACTAGAGTATTAACAGCTTTACCTGATAATGAAATTGGAAATTTTGCGAAATCTTTTTTGAAATCACAATATGTTGATTGTGATTTCATAATTTCAAAAGGGGATAGGATTGGACTATACTATTATGAAGAAGGATGTTCTGCTAGAAAAGCTAAGGTTGTTTATGATAGAAAACATTCTTCAATTACTGAGTTACAATATGAAGATATAGATGTTGAAAATTTATTTAAAGATGTTGAGTTATTACATATATCTGGAATAACTTTTGGTTTATCTGAAGAAGTAAGTGAAGTTGCCCTTAAATTAGTTGATGAGGCTAAAAAAATAGGTATAAAGATAAGTGTTGATTTAAACTATAGATCAAAATTATTTGAAAGTTATGAGGATTTTGTTAGAATAATGAAGCCTGTAGTCCAAGATGCCTATTTATGTTTTGGTTGGTTAAATAGAGAAGATGAGCCTTTTAAGGTTTTAGATGCATCAACTACAGAACTTTCAGATGAGGATTTTATTGAAAGATTTAGATATACAATTGAAGATTTAAAAGTTAAAAATATAGTAACTACCTTAAGGTCTGGAACACCATATAATTATCATACTTTACAAGGAGTATTTTATGATGGGGAAAGAGTATACAGATCCTCAAAATATGATTTTAGTATGATTTCAAGAATTGGTGGAGGAGATGCTTTTGCATCAGGTGTTATAAGAACTCTAATTGAAAATAAAGGGGAGGATTTGGCCCATGTTATAGAGTTTGGAACAGCTGCTGCAGTATTAAAACAAACTCAGCTTGGAGATGTAAGTATTTCTTCAAAGGAAGAGGTTTTAGACTTAATTAATAATAAGAATTTAGGGAGTGTAAACAGATAGATTTTTCTACAAATGTAATTAAATATTATTAAAGTATAAATATTGTAAAAAAAACTATAAAAAGAAAAAGAAAACGTTGACAATAGTATTGAGTAAGAATATAATAAAAATGTAAGTTAGTAAAACAGTTTATATAAAACGTTTTAATAATAGGTGGGAGGAAATTATGAGAACTAGATATGCTAATAATCCAAGGGATTCAAAAAGATATGATACTGAGGAATTAAGAGAAAATTACTTAGTTGAAGACATATTTAAAGATGATCAAATAGAACTTGTATATAGTCATGTAGATAGAATAATTTTCGGATGAATAAAACCGGTTTACAAAGAGTTAAAATTAGAAGCCGGCAAAGAGATGGGTGTTGATTATTTCTTAGAAAGAAGAGAGCTGGGAATAATTAATATAGGCGGAAAAGCTGTTGTAACTATTGACGGAACTGAGTATGAATTAAAAGAAAAAGATGGTTTATATGTTGGAAAAGGAAATAAAGAAGTAAGCTTTAAATCAGTAAATCCAGAAGAACCAGCAAAGTTATATGTTAACTCAGTACCAGCTCATAAGGAATATGAAACCGTTAAGATTGATATAGAAAAGGCTAATCCAGTTAGATTAGGAGACAACAAAACATTAAACAAGAGAACAATATATCAATATGTACATCCAAATGTATGCGAAAGTTGTCAATTATTAATGGGATTAACAATGTTAGAACCAGGAAATGCTTGGAACACAATGCCTTGTCATACACATGAAAGAAGAATGGAAGTTTACTTCTACTTCGACATGGATGAAGACACAAGAGTATTCCACTTAATGGGAGAACCTACAGAAACAAGACACTTAGTTGTTAAGAATGAAGAATGTGTAATATCACCAAGCTGGTCAATACATTCTGGAGTAGGTACAAGCAATTACACATTTATATGGGGTATGTGTGGAGAAAATAAAACTTTTGATGATATGGATAATATTCCAATGGATGTCTTAAGATAATTTGAGAGGGGTATTTATGATTAAGGAAATAAGAGTTGAAGAGATTGCAAAGAAAGATGAATTTCTGAAAACTAAGTTATTAACTAGAGCTGAAGTTAAAAATGCTATTGATTTAGTTATAAAACAAATAGATGCTAATATGGAATATTTCAAAGACAAATTTCCATCATCAGCAACAAAAAATAATGAGTATGGAATTATAGAAAATATAGAGTGGACTGATGGGTTCTGGACAGGTTTAGTATGGCTTGCTTATGAGTACACAGGAGATGAAAAATATAGAGAGTTAGCAGATAAAAATGTTGCATCTTTTAAAAACAGAGTGGAAAAAGATATAGAATTAGATCATCATGATTTAGGATTCTTGTATTCATTAGCTACAGTAAGTGGTTATAAATTAACAGGCTCTGAGGATGCAAGAGAAGCTTCAATAAAAGCTGCAAATAAACTTATTTCTAGATACCAAGAAAAAGGTGAGTTTATTCAAGCTTGGGGAGAGCTAGGTAGCAAAGATCATTACAGATTTATAATAGATTGTTTATTAAATATACCACTATTATACTGGGCTAGTGATGAAACAGGTGATGCAAAGTATAGAAACATAGCAAATAAACATTTTGTTACATCTTGTAATAATGTTATAAGAGATGATGCATCTGCATTCCATACATTCTATATGGACAATGAAACAGGAAAACCTTTAAGAGGAGTTACAAGACAAGGATATAGTGATGATTCAGCTTGGGCTAGGGGACAAGCTTGGGGAGTTTATGGTATTCCACTAAATTATAGATATACAAGAAATGAAAGTTGTTTCAATCTTTATGAGGGGATGACTAATTATTTCTTAAATAGATTACCTAAGGATAACGTTTGTTATTGGGATTTAATTTTCAACGATGGTGATGATCATTCAAAGGATTCTTCAGCAGCAGCAATAGCTGTTTGTGGTATGCATGAAATGAATAAATACTTACCAGAAGTTGATGAAAATAAAGAAGTATATAAATATGCAATGCATAATATTTTAAGATCATTAATTGAAAATTATATGAATCCTGAAATAGAACCTGGAAAACCGGTTTTATTACATGGAGTATATTCATGGCATTCAGGAAAAGGTGTAGATGAAGGAAATATATGGGGAGATTATTTCTTCTTAGAAGCATTAATAAGATTTTATAAAGATTGGAACCTTTATTGGTAAAAAGGAGTGTTGAAAAATGGGCGTAAATATTGAAATGATGAGAATCGATGAAAGATTAATTCATGGACAAGGACAAATGTGGTTAAATTCATTAGGAGTTAATACTGTAATAGTTGCAAACGATATAGCTAGCGAAGATAAAATACAACAAACATTAATGAAAACTGTTGTACCAAAATCAATAGCTATGAGATTCTTCTCAATACAAAAAACTTGTGAGTTAATACACAAAGCATCACCACAACAAAAAATATTCTTAGTTTGTAAAACTCCAGAAGATGCATTAAAACTAATTGCAGGTGGAGTACCAGTTACAGAAATAAACATAGGAAATATACACAATGCTGAAGGTAAAGAGCAAGTTACTCGTTCAATTTTCTTAGGAAAAGAAGATAAAGATGCATTAAGAGAATTATCAGAAAAGCATAATATTAAATTTAATACAAAAACAACACCTAGAGGTGACGATGGAGCAATGCAAGTAGATATAACTAAATATCTATAAGAAATAAATTTAATAAGGGTTATTAGAAAAAAGCGGAGGTAATATTATATGGAAATTACATTAATTCAATGTATTTTAATAGGGTTATGGACAGCCTTTTGTTTAGCAGGTATGTTACTTGGACTTTATACAAACCGTTGTATTATCCTAGCTTTTGGAGTTGGAATAATTTTAGGTGATATTCCAACTGCATTAGCTATGGGGGCGGTTTCAGAAATAGCTTTCATGGGATTTGGAGTAGGAGCTGGTGGAACAGTACCACCAAACCCAATGGGACCAGGAATTATAGGTACATTAATGGCAATTACTATGAAAGGTCAAGGAATGGATCCAGCAACTGCACTTGCTTTATCATTCCCATTCGCAGTAGCTTTCCAATTCTTAATTACAGCAACATATACATTTGCAACAGGTTTAACTCAATTTGCAAATAAGGGTATTGAAGAAGGAAACTGGATTAAATTTAAAATAGGTGCTAATGCAACTATTTGGGTATTCGCTATAGTAGGATTTATTATTGGATTTGCAGGAGCATTTAGTACAACTGGATTACAAGCTGCAGTAGAAATGATACCAGCTTGGTTAATAGGTGGATTATCAGTAGCAGGTAAAATGTTACCAGCAATAGGATTTGCAATGATATTATCAATAATGGCAAAAACAGAACTTATACCATTTGTATTATTAGGATATGTATGTATAGGATACTTAAACTTACCAGTAATGGGAGTAGCTTTTGTAGGAGCAATATTCGCTTTAATAGAACATTTCAGAGGAAATAATTCTAACAATTCAAGCGATAGTAATGATGAGGAGGTTGTATTTGAAGGTGGAATCTAGAGTATTAACCAAAAGTGATTATATAAAAACATCTCTTAGAGCATTCTTTTTACAGAATGGATTTAACTATGGTAACTATCAAGGATTAGGATATGCAAATATATTATATCCTGCTTTAAAGAAAATTTATAGAAATAATGAAGAAGGCTTTAAGAAAGCATTAGGTGAAAACGTAGAATTCTTTAACTCTAACCCTCACTTTCTTCCTTTCATCACAAGTTTACATTTAGTAATGCTTGATTCAGGAAGATCATCTGAAGAGGCTAGAACAATAAAACTTGCATTAATGGGACCTCTAGCAGGAATAGGTGATTCACTTTCACAATTCTGTTTAGCACCATTATTTTCAACAATAGCAGCTAGTTTAGCTCAAGATGGTTTAATAGCTGGACCAATATTATTCTTTGTAGCTATGAATGCTATCTTATTAACAATCAAATTATTAACAGGTATATATGGTTATAAATTAGGAACTAGTATTATAGATGTTTTAAGTGAAAAAATGGCTCAAATCTCTGCTGTAGCTAGTATGATCGGTGTTACTGTTATATCAGGATTAGCAGTTTCTTTCACAAAAATACAAATTGCTTATAAATACACAGCTCAAATGCCAGATGGAGCTGAAAAAGTTGTATCAATACAAGAAATGTTAGATAAAATAGCACCAGCTCTTTTACCAGCATTATATACAATCCTTATATTCTACCTTATAAAGAAACGTAAATGGACAACTTACCATTTAGTTATCTTAACAATAATAGTAGGTATTTTAGGATCAGTTTTAAAAATTTTAGCTTAGTAAATATATAGAGAGTAGTAATTTAAAATGCTACTCTCTAAAATAAATTAAGATTAGGAGTATTAAGATATGAAAATATTAGTAGTAGGACATGGAGAATATTCAACTGGGATAAAATCAGTAATAAAATTACTAACTGGAGTAGAAGAAAATATTGATGCAATAAATTTAAATGGAGAATTAACTCATGATGAGTTTACTGTTAAAGTTAAAAACTATATAGAAAATAATGATAATCTAATTGTTTTTGCTGATATAACAGGGGGAGCACCATTCCAAATAACATCAAGAGAAATATTATTAAATGAAAAATCAGAAAATCAATATGTTGTTGGTGGAGTTTCAGTAGCTTGTATTTTAGAAGTTGTTATGAATACATTAGTATTAGAAAACAATGAAAATCATAGAGGAGTTATTGAAGAAGCTTTAAATAAATTACCTGAAATGTCATCAGTTATTTGTAGAAAGGACTTAGTTGGTTAACTATGAATGATAGAGTGCTTTGGTTAATAATATTAGTACTGGCTACATATACTATTATAATATCTTTTGTTTCACCAATGATACACAAAAAAAGAATGAAAGAGCAAGAAAAGGCTAGAGACATTTATTTATCAAAATTAAAACCAGGAGACAAGGTTATTATTATATCAGGCATATATGGGATAATTAAAGGAATAAACAATAATATAGTTAAATTAGAAATTTCAAAGGGCGTTATAATAGAAATCGATAAAGAAAGTATTATGGGCGTTTTAAATTAAAAGCAGAATATTTAATAAAAATAATACTTATTAGAGTAAGTGGCATAAATGCCGAATTTCATGGATAATAAAATATTAATTTGAAAAGAAGACTACTTAATATAAGTGGTCTTTATTTTATTTATAAGGTGGAGATATTATGAGTAATTATTCTAATAAAATAGAGGGATTAAAAGTAAAGGTTAATGAGTATATGCAAGTATATGATGCTGAGTTTGTAAGGTATTATATAAATCATAATTGTAAGAAGGAAATAGATAAAAAGTTAATAGGTGCTAATTTAATTCTTAATAATTCTTTTATATTTGATGATGAATGGGATATGGAACAATGTAAAATTCCATATTTAAATAGAGATTTAGATTGGAACTTTACTCCTAATGGAGATGAGGAATGGATATTCATGCTTAATAGACATGAATATTTTGAAAAATTAATTGCAGCTTATTATTTTAGTAATGATGAAAAATATTTAGATAAGTTAAAAGAATTAATATTTAATTGGATTGAAAAGAATGAAATAAAGGAGTGTGGAGGACCAACAATAAGAACAATAGATACTGGAATAAGATGTTTTAGTTGGATGAAGTCTCTTTTACACTTAATTCATGAAAATAAATTAGAAGATGAAGAAATATTAAAAATAATTTCTAGTATAAAAGAACAATTAGAGTATTTGAAAAAATCTTATATTGATAAATATGTTCTTAGTAATTGGGGAGTATTACAGACAACAGCAATAATTACTTGCTCATTATGGTTAAAAGAATTTATTGAGGATGAGGAATTATATAAGTGGGCACTTGAGGAATTATACAGAGAAATTAATCTTCAAGTTCTAGAAGATGGTTCACATTGGGAGCAGTCTGTAATGTATCATATTGAAGTACTAAATTGTTCCATGGCAACTATACACTATGGTAAGTATTTTAATGTTGATTTAGATGAGAAGTTCTTGGAAAAAATACATTCTATGGCTAAATATTTAGTTTACTGTGGAGATTCAAATTCAATTCAAGTTGCTCAAGGAGATAGTGATAGAAGTGATATTAGAGATGTTCTTGTTAGAGCTTCTATATTATTTAATGATCCTAATTTAAAATTCAGAGCATATGAAAATATGGATTTAAGCAGTATGTTGTTATTTGGAAGAGATGGATTTTTAAAATATACAAATATGGATTCAGAGGAAATTACAAAACTTAATAAGTCATTTATAGACTCTGGCAATATTTATATAAGAAGTGGATGGGATAATGAAGCAAGTTTTACTTATTTACAAAATGGTACCCTTGGAAGTGGACATGGACATTCAGATTTATGTCATTTTTCAATCCATTATGGTGGAGAACCATTTTTAATAGATTCAGGTAGATACACTTATGTTGAAAATGATGTTTTAAGAGAATATTTGAAATCTTATAAGGCACACAATGTATCTGTAATTGATGAATCGCCTTTTGCTATTCCTAAGAATTCATGGAAATATGATAAGTATCCAGATGTTATGAAAAATTATTTTTGTGAAAAGAATAATATATCTTATGCTGAAATGGCTTATTTAGCTACTTTAAGTGATGGAACTCCATATACAGTTATTAGAAAGGTACTAATTATATCTCCAGATATATGGGTAATAGTTAATGATATAAGATGTAGTGGAAAGCATATATGCAAAAATTATTATAATTTAGATGATAGGGTTAAAGTAATTGAAGAAGATGGTTATTTTAGATGTATAAATAAAGAAAGTGAAATTGAAATTTATAATAATAATGTAGATAAGAAATATATAGCAAATTCTTTAATTTCGAAAAACTATAATAGTATAAATAATAGCAAAAAGATAGTAACAAAAACTGCTTTTGAAAATAACCTTGTGAACTATGATATAATTTTAGGGCAGAATTTAAAAAGTATAGAAATAAATGATCCTAGTATTGTACAATATAATTCAAAAGAAAAAATTGATTCAAGTATGGCAATAACTAAAGAATTTGTAATAAACGAAAATGAGAGTTATACTGTTATAATATTTAATAAAGAAACATTTAAAGGGGCTAAGGTTTATATGTACAATGATTTAGCTTTATATGGTAAGGTTATTGTTGTGCATAGAGTGAAAAATAAGAGAGAAATAATTCGTTTGAAAGCGTAATATAAAGAACTATTTTTTATAAGGAGGTAAATTGTGGTAAATGAAGGTGCTAAGTTAACCATAAATGATATTGCTAAAAAAGCTAAAACTTCAAAAACTACGGTATCATTTTATTTAAATGGTAAATTTGATAAAATGTCCCCAGATACAAAAAGAAGAATAGAACAGGTTATTGAAGAAACAAATTATAGTCCAAACATAATGGCAAGAAGTTTGAAATTAAAAAAATCAAATTTAATAGGTGTTGTAGTTGCAGATATAACGAATCCTTTTAGTAGTAATATAGTTAAAGGAATTGGGGAGATTACTAGAAGAAAGGGTTATCAAATATTAGTAGGTAGCACTAACTTAGATTATTACAATGAAGAAGAGTACTTTAAAAAGATGCTAGATATGGGGGTTGATGGCTTTATAGTTCAACCTACTAAAAATTTTGATAAGTTATATCCAGCAATAAAAAATAAAGGCAAGAAAATTGTAGTATTAGATAGTGTTTCTTCAAAATACACTGGAAAATGGGTTAAAACTAATAACTATGAAATAGTTTATGAAGCAGTTTTAAAGTTAGCTGAAAAGGGGTATGAAGAATTTATTTTAGTAACAGAGGCTCCAGATAAATTAGCAGCAAGAATGGAAAGAAAAAATGGTTTTGAAGATGCTGTAAATAAAATAAATTGTAAGAGTTTCATAGAAATTATAAATGAAAATACAGAGGTTGATGAAATTGCTGAAATGTTGAAAATAAACATAAGCAACAATAAAAAAACTGTGGTATTTGCTATAAATGGTAAAATACTTCAAAAGGTTTTTAAAGCTGTAAAAATGGAAGGGCTTGATGTTCCAAATCATGTTGGAATTATTGGATTCGACAAATGGGATTGGACAATGTATGCAAGTCCATCTGTAACTACAATAGATCAACCAACTTATGAAGAAGGAAAATATGCTGCTAAAATGCTTATTGAAATGATTGAGGAAAATGATGATTTTTATAAATCAGAGGTGTTTGATTGTAATATAAACTGGGAAGAATCAACTGATTTATAATTAATTTTATAATTTGTGGGAATGAGTAACTTGCAATAATAAACATATGGTGATAAAGGAAAGAATTTTTTAAGGATAACTATAAGAGTTCTTAGAAAAACATAAGAAGTTTAATTAGGTGGTTATAGATAACAAATATATTCAAATGAAAACTCTCTTATATAAATTAAGTTGTGAAGGATTAATTTAGTTAAATTAACTAAAGTTATAATCTTTCACTTATTTTTTTATTTTATAAATAAAGAACTTATGATATCATCATTAAATAAAGTATTTAGTATAGAAGGTGAGATTATGACAAAGGTTGATTTCTCTAAATTAACTGGTGATGTAATAACGAGAGAAAATATAGAGTATGAAAAAAGTATAGAATCTTGGAATAGAGCTATAAAAAAATATCCTTTAGGAATAGTTTTTTGTAATAATATTGATGATGTAAAAAATGCTTTATCATGGACTAAAGAAAATAATATTCCATTTAGAATAAGAGTTGGACGTCATAATTACGAAGGATATTCTATAGGAAATGATGTATTAGTAATAGATTTAAGTAAAATGAATAATATAATCATTGATAAAGAGAATATGAAGGTCACTATAGAAGGTGGCGTTAAAAATGAAGAAATATATGAAGCTTTAGGTGCGTTAGGATATCCATTTCCAGGAGGGGGATGCCCTACAGTTGGTGTGGTAGGCTTTGCTCTTGGTGGAGGTTGGGGATATTCAAGTAGATTATTTGGACTTGGATGCGACAATCTTTTAGAAGTAAAGTTTATAAATAGCAAAGGTAAGATCGTTATAGCTAATGAAGAAGATAATGAGGATTTATTCTGGGCTGCTAAAGGTGGCGGAGGTGGAAATTTTGGAGTGATTGTTTCAATGACCTTTAAAATTCCGCAAAAAATAGAAATGGCAACTTTAATAGACATAGATTATCCTAATGCAGAAAAAGAAGAATTGGTTTATGTAATAAGAACATTACAAAAAAAATTCAAAAACTTAGATAAGAGAATGAATTTAAAAACAGCTATCTATAATTCAAAGGATAAGGGAATTGGAGTTAAAATTACAGGATTATTTTATGGACATAAAGAGGAAGCTAATGAAATATTACTTCCATTTAAGCTACCAACAAGGGTTAATTTTAATTTAAGCTATATGAGAGTTTTAGAAGCTAATAGAAAAATTGAATATAGTCATCCTCCTTATGAAAAATATAAGTCAACAGGAAGGTTTGTATTTAGAGATTATGATAACTCTGAAATAGAGAAACTTATAGATATAGTTTTAAATAGAGCAGAGGGAGCATATTACACTGCTATATCATTTTACGGTCTTGGTGGAGCAGTGAAAGAGGTTGAAAAGCATTCATCAGCTTTTTACTATAGGGGTGCAAAATTTATTATGGGAATACAATCTGTTTGGGAAGATGATATCTTTGCAGAGGAAAATATAAAATGGATTAAAAATAATTTTAAATACATAGAAAGCATAACTACTGGATCATTTATAAACTTTCCTTTCAGAGATCTTAAGGATTATGAAGAAGAATATTATGGAGAAAATAAGGACAAGCTAAGAGAGATTAGAAAGAAATATGATGAAGATAAATTCTTTGCTTTTGAGCAGGGAATAAAATAATATTAGGTAAATAAAGAAGCATAGAGAACTTAAAAAGTTTTCTATGCTTTTTAAATATATGTATTAATTTTAAGATATTGATTGATATTTAATTATATATTTTTCATATGATTTATATTTAAATCTATTTTAAAAACATTGATAATTAGACTTTATTGATAAGTTTTCTAAATAAATTATAATATATTTAGAAAATCTGGAAGTTTAGGTAAGGAAGAATATTAATAAAAGAAAGGAGAATTAAAATGACATATAAATCATCAATTATTTTAAATAAAGAAAAATATGACTCATATTTTGATAACACATTTAAAAATACAATTGCTCACCATTTAAAATGTTTATTGTTAGGAATATTCACTTTAGGATTGGCATACCCATGGATTATTTGTATGAAGTATGAAGCAACTTGTAAACATACAGTTATTTGTGGAAAAAGATTGAAATTTATAGGTGATCCTAAGGAGTTAATAGGCCATTGGTTATTTTGGTGGGTACTTATTGTAATAACTTTTGGTTTATATGGGCTTGTAGTAAAGATTAAATTTCAACAATGGACAACTGCAAACACAATTTTTGAAGATGTTGAAATAAAATAAAATTATTTGAAACCTAAAAATATAGAAGTTTTAAACAAGTTCTATTTTTTTTATATAATTAATTTATTTTTATTATTAAATATATAAGTAAAATATTATTATGATTATAAAAAACAAGTATTTAACTTATTTGTGATGTAGATTTATAATAAAAATGCATAAAGAAATAATCTACAAAAGAAAGAAGTGTTTAGTATGAGTATAAAATTAATATGCATCGATATGGATGGTACTTTACTTATGGATCAGCAAAATGTTGCAGAAGAAGATAAAAAGGCAATAAAAGAAGCTGTAAAAAAGGGAGCAATAGTAGCCATAACCACAGGAAGAATTTATGATTGTGCAAGAATGTACTCAGACACAATAGGTTTAAAAACTCCAATTATAGCTAGTAATGGAGCTTATATTGGAGGAGTAAATGACGAAGAAATATATAATAACCCTCTTAAACAAAGTGATTTAGAGGATTTTAATATAATAACTAAGAAAAATAATTTATTTACATATGTAACTACAAACTGGGGAATTGTTTCAACAGTAGAATTACCAGAAAATCATGTTTATAAGGTTTTAAATAAAACTTTACCTAAAGATAAACAAGTGAGATTAGAGGTTGTTAAGGATTTAGATGAAGCATTCAAAAAGTATAACGGAGAAATATTAAAGGGTGTTTGTGTAGAAAAAGAATTTAAAGATAAATTAAAAGAAGCAAAAGAAGAATTAATTGCTTGTACAACTGATTTAGAAGTTGTTTCTTCTTGGGATGATAACTTTGAAATAATGAAAAAGGGAAGTTCAAAGGGAGAAGCTGTTCAAATGCTTGCTAAATATTTAGGTGTTTCTCAAGAGGAAGTAATGTGTATAGGTGATAGCGAAAATGATTTATCAATGATAACTTGGGCTGGAACTGGTGTTGCCATGGGAAATGCTATAGATTCAGTGAAAGAGGTTGCAAATTATGTAACATCAGACAATAAGAATGGGGGAGTTGCAGAGGCTATAAGAAAATTTGTACTTTAAAATTGTGGAGTCTCTTAATATATTTTATTAAATTTTGTTTAAAAGTAGGGAGAGCTTTAGTTAGATATAAAGTTATTAGTAAAAGTGTTGTTAACTTGGAAAATATAATCTTTTATTAAAGTAAAATTTGTTTTAAAAGGAGATACGGTATGAGAGATATTATAGTAATAGGGGCTGGAGTAGTTGGATGCTCTATAGCTAGAGAATTATCAAAATATAACTTAGATATCTTAGTGGTTGAAAAAAATAGTGATGTATCAGAGGGAGTATCAAAGGGAAATAGTGGTATAGTACATGCAGGTTATAATGAAAAAATAGGTACTTTAAAAGCTAAATTAAACATAGAAGGAAATAAAATGTTTGATGATTTATCAAGAGATTTACAATTTCCTTTTAAAAGAAATGGTGCATTTATCTTAGCTTTTTCAGATAAAGATATGAAGACATTAGAAAGCTTAAAGGAAAAGGGAGAAAAGCTAGGCGTTGAAGGCCTTGAAATATTAACTAGAGAAGAAGCTTTAAACATTGAACCTAATTTAAATAAAGAAATAGTTGGAGTTTTAAATGTAAAAACCTCTGGAATAGTTAGTCCATATGAAATGACAATAGCTTTAGCAGAAAATGCTGCAGAAAATGGAGTTGAATTTAAATTAAATTCAAAGGTTACTAATATAGAAAAAATATCTGAAGGATATAAAGTAACTTTAAATAGTAAAGAAGTAGTAAATGGAAAACTTATAATAAATGCTTCTGGATTAGAAGGGGCTTTCTTAAATAATCTTGTAAGCATGAGTAAGAGAGAAATAAATCCTGTAAAAGGTGAATATTGTTTGTTTGATAAAGTAGCAGGAGCTATGATTAATAAAACTTTATTCCAAGTTCCAAGTAAATTAAGTAAGGGAGTTTTAGTAACTCCAACGGCAGAAGGAAATCTTTTAGTAGGTCCTAATGCAGTAGAAGGAAAAACATTAGAAACATCTAGAGAGGGTATAGATGAAATTTTAGATAAGAGCAAAAAATCAGTTGAAGAATTACCATTAGCTAGAATTTTAAATACATTCTCAGGAATAAGACCTAAGACTAACCATGGAGATTTCATAATAGAAGAAGTAGAGGATGCTAAAAACTTTATTAATGTTATAGGAATAGATTCACCAGGATTAACTGCAGCTCCAGCAATAGGAGTATATGTAGTTAATATGATTAAAGACAAATTAGATTTAATTGAAAAGAAAAATTTCAAAAAAACTAGGGAGAAGATAGCTAGATTTGCAGAACTTTCTTTAAAAGAAAAAAATAGATTAATAAAGGAAAAACCTGCATATGGACATATGGTTTGTAAGTGTGAGTTTGTCACTGAAGGTGAAATAGTAGAAGCTATTCATAGACCTATACCAGCTCTTACAGTTGATGCTATTAAGAGAAGAACTAGAGCTTCAATGGGAGGATGTCAAGGGATTGGATGTACACTTCCTATAAGCAAAATACTAAGTAGAGAACTAGGAATAGACATAAGTGACATAAATAAAAATAGTGAAGGTTCACCAGTAATTGGTTTTAAGGAGGATTAAGACTATGAGAGAATATGATTTAATTATAATTGGGGGAGGAGCATCAGGCCTTCTTTCAGCTATTAATGGTAAAAAAGATGGAATAAAAAATATTCTTCTAGTAGAGAAAGATCCAGTTTTAGGTGGAGCTTTAAATTCAGCTGATTATAATATAAGCGAAAAGGGTAATTTAACAGGTATAGAATATAAGGAAAGTTTATTAAAAGAATTTAATGAGCTTAATGTTGATGTTAAATTAAATACTATGGTTTTAAAAATAGAAGATTCAAATGAAATACTTTGTACAAGTAGTGAATGTGGTGTAGAGAAAATAAAAGGTAAAAACATAATAATTGCTAATGGTGGAAAAGAAAAAAGTAGAAATGCAGTTAAAATTCCAGGGGATCGTACAGCGGGAGTTTTAACTGTAGGAATGGCTAAAAAGATTTTTGGAATTAAAAATATGATTCCAGGGAAAAATATCTTCATAGTAGGAGATAGCACTCTTTATATGATTCAAGAGGATTTGAAAAAACATAATATTAAGGTTTCTGGAATCATAACAGATAAAAATAAAAATGAAGTTTTTGATTTAAGTGAAAATTTATACTCTGGATATGAAATTATTGCAATACATGGAGAAGGAAGAGTAAGTTCTGTAACTATAAAAAATGGTGATGAAAAGAAAAACATAAAATGTGATACAGTAATTTTTTCTTATCCAATGATTTCAGATGGATTAGTTGCATTAAGAAGTGGACTTAAATTAAATCCAAATACAACCGGTCCAGCTGTAGATGAAAATTTAGAAACTTCAAGTAAAAATATATATGCTTGTGGAAATGCAATCTACATTCACAAATCAATAGAAGAAATTGAAGATGAGTGTAAAAAGCTTATTAGCACTATAAGTTAAAAATTATATTACTATTTTATGTATTTAAAAATATTAGAATAGGAATATAAATTATATATTAAATCTATTAAGAAGTAATATTTGGCAATATTACATGGATTTTTACAAAATAAAGAAATTAACTCTACTGAAACTTAATTTTTGGTAGAGTTAATTTACTATATTATGTTAAAATTAATTAACGCATTATAGGTGTTATGGAATAATATGTAATAAAGATGAAGAAAAGGTGGAGAGTATATGGTTTATTTTGCTTATGGAAGTAATCTATGTTTAGAGCAAATGAAAAAAAGATGCCCAGAAGCTATTCCTATGATAAGTGTACATCTTAATAATTATAAATTAGTTTATAATAAATATGCAGATATAATACCTTGTGAAGGTGAAAAGGTTTATGGTGCAATTTATGAAATTTCTCTAAATGATTTAAAGAATTTAGATAAGTATGAAGAATATCCAGATTTATATGAGAAGATTGATCTTATTGTACAAGATATAAATGGAATTTCTTATAAAGCTTTTGCTTATGTTATGAATGAAAAAGGAGATAAAGCTCCAGAAAAAAGATATCTAGATATAATAAATAAGGGATATGAGGACTGGGGTATTATTTATTAATATTAAACAATAATAGACAAGTTAATATATTCAACTTGTATAATTAAATGAAGATAAAAAGTGATAAAGAGAGAATTTTTAAGTGGGTTTAGAGTAAAGACTTTAAGTCAATTTTTTTATATAAAAAGTTTTTTAGGATATAATTAAATCTTTGTGGTATAGTAGTATAAATAATTAATTTAAAAGAATAATAAATATTATTTAGAGGTATTTAGTATGGAAAAGAATGTGAGAAGACTAGAAGAAATTTTAGAATTTAATAAGAGTTTTGTGGAAAATAAGGAATATGAGAAATATAAAGCAACTAAAAAGCCAGAGAAAAAATTAGTGATTTTATCTTGCATGGATACTAGGCTTACTGAGTTATTACCAAAAGCCATGAACATAAAAAACGGAGATGCCAAGATAATAAAAAATGCTGGGGCTACAATAATGCATCCCTTTGGAAGTATTGTTAGAAGCATACTTGTTGCTATCTATGAATTTAATGCAGAAGATGTTTTAGTTGTAGGACATCATGGGTGCGGTATGAGTAATTTAAATTCTAAAGATATGATTAAGAAAATGGAAGATAGGGGAATATCAGAGGAGACTATATTAACTATCAAACATTGTGGAATAGATGTGGAAAAATGGCTTCATGGATTTGGATGTGTAGAAGAATCTGTAAAAGAAAGTGTAACATCATTAAAAAATCATCCCTTAATGCCTAGTGATGTAAATATTCATGGCCTTATAATTGATCCACACACAGGAGAAATTAAGGTTGTAGTAAATGGATACGAATAAAATAAAAATTAAAAAACACTTACTTTAATTTATTTAAAGCAAGTGTTTTTTTGGACGGTTAATTAATACTTAATATCACTTATAGATAAATTTTTTATGGAAGTTATATTATTATATAAATTAATATAGGGGGAGATAGTATGGATATTAGTAATACCATAAATATTTATAAAATAATATGGATATTTACCATTGGATCTATTTTAGGATATTGTGTAGAAATGATTTGGTGTTATGTAAGAAATGGACACTTTGAAAGTAGAAAAGGATTAATTTATGGACCTATTAGTCCTGTATATGGCATAGGAGGAGTTGCTCTTACACTATTGCTTTATAGATTTATTGATTATAATGGAATAATAATATTTTTTATAAGTGCAATTATTGGGGGAGCCTTTGAATATTTATGCTCATGGGTTCAGGAAAAGGTATTTGGTAGTGTTTCTTGGGAGTATAGTAGTAAAGCTCTAAGTATACATGGAAGAACAAGTGTTGAATATTCTGTCTTTTGGGGAATTCTTGGAGTATTTTTCTTAAAGGATATTTATCCATTATTTGATAAGTTTATGGGGCTATTTTCTTTTCAAACAATAAAAATAATCACAGTAATATTTTTAGTACTTTTAATACCAGATATCATAATATCATCTTTAGCTGTAAGGAGAGAAGTAGCAAGGATGAGGGGAATAAAAGCTAAAAATGCATTAGATAGGTTTCTTGATAAGAAATATACAGATGAATTTTTGAAAAAAATATATCCTAATATGATATTTAAGTAATAATAAAATTTATAGGAGAATGGCATGTTTTTTATTGGTATATTTGGAATTGAAAATAAACAAAAAGAAATAAAACAATTAGAAAATATATATTGCAAAACTTGTTCAACAAGAACTATGGGAACTTTAATAAAGAGTTATGAGTATTTTCATATATTCTTTATTCCTATTTTTAGATGGAATGAAAAGTATTATGTTATGTGTAAAAGATGTAACTCAATATATGAAATTTCAAAGGAAAAGGGAAAAGCCATAGAAAATGGAGAAATTAATGAAGTTAATCTAGATGATATGACTCTTATTCAAGAGGGGCAAGTTTATGGAAAAAGAGCAGTGAAAAAAGTTTGTCCTAATTGTGGAAAAACTGTAGAGGGAGATTATAATTATTGTCCTTATTGTGGAAGTAAAATTTAAATGTATATAAGTTGTATAAGTACATATTTAAATATTTAAGACTTTTTATCTGAAAATTAAATATATATGAGTTTGGTTTAAATTTTATGGGTGTATTAAATTAACTATAAAACCTACAGAAATATTATTTTTATAATCTTTGTAGGGGGAATAAAGTTAATTTTATACGCCTATTTTGCTATTTAAAATAATATTAAAAAGGTTAAAATTTCATTTTGGATTGAATATTGACATTAATTTCAAAAAGTGTTATATATAAAAATAGAGATTAGCACTCAAGTTATTAGAGTGCTAACAAAGAAGTTTTTTGTTTTGGGAGGGAATAATTCAAAATGGAAAAAAGAGAATTTAAAGCAGAATCAAAAAGACTATTAGACATTGTAATTAACTCTATTTATACAAACAGGGAAATATTTTTAAGAGAATTAATTTCAAATGCTAGTGATGCAATAGATAAGGTTTATTATAAGACTTTAGGAGATAGTTCATTAACTTTCAATAAAGATGATTATTATATAAAAATAAAACCAAATAAAGAAGAAAGAACCCTTACAATATCAGATAAAGGTATTGGTATGACTGAGGCAGAACTTGATGAGAATCTAGGGGTTATAGCTAAGAGTGGTTCTTTACAGTTTAAAAAAGAAAATGAAATCAAAGATGGTTTTGATATTATAGGACAGTTTGGAGTTGGATTCTATTCAGGATTTTTAGTTGCAGATAAGATAACAGTAATAACAAAAGCTTTTGGAGCAGATAAAGCATATAAATGGGAATCAGATGGAGTGGATGGATACACAATTTCAGAAGCTGAAAAAGATTCTTTTGGAACTGATATAATTTTACACCTAAAAGCAAATGATGAGGATGAAAATTATGATGAATTCTTAGAAGAATATAAATTAAAATCATTAATTAAGAAATATTCAGATTTTATAAGATATCCAATTAAACTTGATGTTACTAAATCAAGAGTTAAAGAGGGAACAGAAAATGAGTATGAAGAATATGTAGAAGAAGAAACAGTAAACAGTATGGTTCCTTTATGGAGAAGAAATAAAAATGAACTTACTGATGATGACTACAATAATTTTTATGTGGAAAAAAGATTTGGATTTGATAAGCCTTTAAGACATATGCATATAAGTGTTGATGGTATGATAAGCTATAATTCAATTCTTTATATTCCAGAGAATATACCATATGATTATTACACTAAGGAATATGAAAAAGGATTAGAATTATATTCAAATGGTGTTTTAATAATGGAAAAATGCTCAGAGCTTTTACCAGATTACTTTGGATTTGTAAAAGGTATAGTAGATTCTCAAGATTTATCACTTAATATTTCTAGAGAAATGCTTCAACATGATAGACAATTAAGTCGTATTGCTAAAAATATAAAAACTAAAATCAAAAATGAATTAGAGTCTATGATGAAAAATGATAGAGAAAGTTATGAAAAATTCTATAAATCCTTTGGTAGACAGTTAAAATATGGAGTTTATGATGATTTTGGTATGAATAAAGATGAATTAAAAGACTTATTAATGTTTTATTCATCTAAAGAAAAGAAAATGGTAAGCCTAGCTGAATATGTTGAAAGAATGGCTGAAGATCAAAAATACATTTATTATGCTGTTGGTGAATCAAATGAAAGAATAGAGAAAATGCCACAAACTGAAATGGTATTAGATAAAGGCTATGAAATTCTTTATTTCACAGAGGATGTAGATGAATTTGCAATAAAAATGCTTATGAACTACAAAGAAAAAGAATTTAAATCAGTATCTAGTGGTGATTTAGGAATAGAATCAGAAGAAGAAAACAAAAAGGAAAATGAAGAAAACAAGGGTATATTTGAAGCTATGAAGGACGCTTTAGGAGAAAAAATAAGTGCAGTAAAAGCTTCAAGTAGATTAAAAAATTATCCAGTATGTTTATCTTCAGAAGGTGAAGTTTCAATAGAAATGGAAAAAATATTAAGTGCTATGCCTAATAATCAAGGAGTTAAAGCACAAAAAGTATTAGAAGTTAATACAAATCATGAAGTATTTAACTCATTAAAGGATGCACTTGAAAATGATAAGGATAAATTTAACCTATATACAAAATTACTTTATAACCAAGCTTTACTTGTTGAAGGATTAAGCATTGAAGATCCTGTAGATTTCACAAATGATATATGTAAACTGATGAAATAATTTTAACTTGAGGTACATCGAAAGGTTTAATATTAGCCTTTCAATGTACCTCAAATATTTTTTAATAAATACTCTATGAAATATGTGCTTTTATACAATTAAATCCCTTTGTAGATTGTAGGAGAATTTTATGGTATATTTTAAAGTGTGAAGGAGTGATTTTGTGAAAGTTACAATTAAAGATGTGGCTAGAGAAGCCAATGTAGCCCCTTCAACTGTTTCAAGAGTTTTATCTGATAGCCCAAAAATTAGTGAAGAAACTAAAATAAAAGTAAATAAGGCTATTAAAAAATTAAATTATAAACCCAATGCAATAGCTAGAAGTCTTGTTAACAATAAAACAAAAATATTAGGTGTAGTTTTACCTAATGAGGCAGATGATTCATTTAAAAATCCTTTTTTCGTAGAAGCAATGAGAGGTATGAGTATGTCAGCAGAGGAAAATGGATACTATATCATGTATGCTTTTAGTAAAAATGATGAGGACGAACTAAAGACTATAAAGGAATTTTCAAGTAATAATCTACTGGAAGGATTATGCTTATTATCTGTTAGAGAAGAGGACAGGACTATAAAATATTTAAAAGACATAAATTTTCCCTTTGTAGTTATTGGAAGACCAGATGAAGAGGATATTTTATGGGTTGATAATGATAATTTTGAAGCAATGTTTAAGTTAGTTGATAAATTTATAAAAGATGGACAAAGTGATATAGCTTTTATTGGGGGAAAAAAAAGTTGGAATGTTTCCAAAGATAGATTAAGCGGATTTAAAGATGCTTTTAAGGCAAATAATTTAAATTATGATAAAACTATGGTTATTGAGGGGATAGATTTTTCAGAAGAATGCGGGTATTTAGCTATGAGGGAGATAATATCAAAAAGAACTCCTAAGATAGTTGTTACAACAGATGATTTACTTGCTTTAGGAGCAAATAAATTTTTAAATGAAGAGGGAATTGAAGGAGTAAAAATAGTTGGTTTTAATAATACACCTATGACTAAATATCAAAATCCACCAATTTCATCTATAGATATTAATGCAAGAGAATTAGGATATGAGGCAACTAAGCTACTTATAGATTATTTAAATGGAAATTTAGTAGGTAGAAAAAAGTATTGTATAGTAGATACTGAATTAATTGATAGAGGATAGAGTTCCTCATGTAAATTGGGCAAACGTTTGCATAAGAATTTGAGGATAAAAGAGAAAATAAAAGAGAAACAGAGAAAATAATATAAATTTTCTTTTAAATCAATTTTGTAAAGGGTTTAATTATCTGATATTATAAAAATATAAAATGATATTTATTCAAAGCATATTTACGAGCTTTGAATTAAAGTTTGATTTTAAAAATCTGTTTTTTAGGGAATTCTAAAAAACAAATTTTTTTGAATTGCGGGCAAACGTTTGCACAAAGTTCGAATCTAAAATTCAATCAATATACGTAAACATAAGGAGAAAATATGAATAAAAAGTGGTGGAAAGAATTAATTGCTTACCAGATTTACCCTAAGAGCTTTATGGATTCTAATGGTGATGGTATAGGTGATATTCAAGGTATAATATCTAAATTAGATTATTTAAAAGATTTAGGTATTGATTTAATCTGGCTATGTCCAATGTATAAATCACCCAATCATGATAATGGCTATGACATTAGTGATTATAAAGATATCTTAGATGAATTTGGAACTATGGATGATTTTAATGAATTACTTAGTGAGGTTCATAATAGAGGGATGAAGCTTATTATAGATTTAGTAATAAATCATACTAGTCATGAGCATCCATGGTTCATAGAATCAAGATCTTCTAGGGATAATCCTAAAAGAGATTGGTATATTTGGAGAGAAGGTAAAGGGGATGAGGAACCAAATAACTGGGAAAGTATATTTAAAGGTTCAGCTTGGGAATTCTGTGAGAATAGTGAACAGTATTACCTGCATTTATTTGCTAAAGAGCAACCAGATTTAAACTGGGAGAATAAAGAGGTAAGAAATGAACTATATAAGATGATAAACTGGTGGCTTGATAAAGGAATTGATGGGTTTAGAGTTGATGCCATAAGTCACATAAAAAAAGAAGAAGGTCTTAAGGATATGGATAATCCAGAGGGGCTTAAATATGTTTCATCCTTTGAAAAACATATGAATGTAGAGGGAATAAATTCTCACCTTAAAGAGCTAAAAGAAGAAACTTTTTCAAAGTACGATATAGTTACCGTTGGAGAAGCAAATGGAGTTAGTGCTGATGAAGCTGATCATTGGGTAGCTGAAGATGGGGGAACATTTAATATGATATTCCAATTTGAGCATCTTAATCTTTGGAATTATGAAGAGGGACAAGGATTTGATGTGAAGGCATATAAAGATGTTTTAACAAATTGGCAAAATTCTTTAGAAGGTAAAGGATGGAATGCACTTTTTATTGAGAATCATGATATACCTAGAGTTGTTTCAACTTGGGGAAATGACAAAGAATATTTAACTGAATGTGCAAAAGCTTTTGGAGCAATTTACTTCTTACAGAAAGGAACCCCTTTCATATATCAAGGGCAAGAACTTGGTATGACAAATGTTAAATATCATAGCATATCTGAGTATGATGATGTTAAAACCATAAATACTTACAATGAAAGAATTGAAAGTGGTGTTTCAGAAGAAATAGCATTAAAAGAAGCTTGGGTAACTTCAAGAGATAATTCAAGAACACCTATGCAATGGAACTCAAATAAGAATGCAGGATTTACTTGTGGAAAACCTTGGATAGGAGTTAATGAAAATTATAAAACAATAAATGTAGAGGGTGAAGAAAGGGATGAAAATTCAGTTTTAAACTTCTATAAAAAACTTATAAGACTTAAAAAGTCTAATGAAGCTTTAATCTATGGTGTATATGATTTAATCCTTGAAGAGGATGAAAATATTTTTGCTTACACAAGAACTTTAAATAATGAAAAGTTCTTGATAATGGCTAATTTAACTGAAGAAAAGGCCAAGTACATATATGAGAAAGAAAAACTTAATTCTAAGGATTTAATTCTTAATAATTATGAGGTTTGTGCACATGAAAATTTAACAGAGTTTACATTAAAACCTTATGAATGCAGAGTATATAAGCTTTCTTAAAGATTTTATTATATGTTAAATTAAAAGAAATTTAAAAAGTTAAACTTAATTTAAAGTTTATTTTGGGATTTAAATTTTAGCTAGATTTACTTAAAGACAAAATTTATAGGTTAGTGTGTAAATAACCAATAACCTTGGAATGAGTATTATAAGAATAATAAATGGAGGGATTTGAGAATGAAGAAATTTAAATTAGGGTCTTTTGATTTCTGGCAAAAGTTTGGTAAGGCATTATTAGTAGTTGTTGCTGTAATGCCTGCTGCCGGACTTATGATTTCAATAGGTAAAGTAATGGGAATTTACATTGATGTAGATTTCATAAAAACTATAGCGAGAGTTATGGAGGATATAGGTTGGGCAATAATTGGTAACCTAAACTTACTATTTGCCGTTGCAATAGGAGGATCTTGGGCTAAAGAACGTGCTGGGGGAGCTTTTGCAGGTACCATAGCATTTGTTCTTATTAATAGAATCACTGGTGTAATATTTAGCGTAAGCAATGCTATGTTAGCTGGAGATTCAACTGCTACAGTTCAATCCTTTACAGGGCAAACACTTTTAGTTAAAGATTACTTTGTTTCAGTGTTAGGTGCTCCAGCACTTAATATGGGTGTATTTGTTGGTATTATTTCAGGTTTCTTAGGAGCAGCTTTATATAACAAGTACTATAATTATAATAAATTACCTAATGCATTAGCATTCTTCAATGGTAAACGTTTTGTACCTTTCATGGTTATAATAGGTTCAACAATATCAGCAATAATACTTTCTTTTGTATGGCCATTTGTACAATACGGATTAAATACTTTTGGTCAATGGATAGCTACATCTAAGGATACAGCTCCAATAATAGCACCATTCTTATATGGTACATTAGAGCGTTTATTATTACCATTTGGATTACACCATATGCTTACAGTTCCAATAAACTATACAGAGCTTGGTGGAGTTTATCATATACTTACAGGTCCAACAGCAGGACAAGTAGTTGCAGGACAAGATCCATTATGGCTTGCTTGGATAACTGATTTAAATAACTTTAAGCAAGCAGGAGACATAACTTCATACAATCAACTTATAGGGTCAGTGGTACCTGCTCGTTTCAAAGCTGGACAAGTAATACTTTCAAGTGCTTCATTAATAGGTGTAGCATTAGCTATGTATAAAAATGTTGATCCAGATAAGAAGAAAAAATATAAATCAGTATTTTTCTCAGCAGCCATAGCAGTGTTCTTAACTGGTGTAACTGAACCAATTGAATTTATGTTTATGTTTATTTCACCAATATTATATGTAGTTTATGCAGTAATTGCAGGTTTAGGATTTGCCATAGCTGATATAATAAACTTAAGGGTTCATGCTTTTGGATTCATAGAGCTTATAACTCGTTCACCACTTATGATAAATGCAGGCTTAACTAAGGATTTAATAAACTTTATAATAGTTGCAGTAGTATTCTTCTTCTTAAATTACTTTGTATTTAGTTTCTTAATTAAGAAATTCAAAATAGCTACACCAGGACGTATGGGTAACTATATTGATAATGAAGATGAAAATACAAACAAAGCTTCATCAAATAGCAAGGCTTCAATGGATGAATTAGCCGTTAAAGCTATTGAATTACTAGGTGGAAAAGAAAATATAGTAGATGTAGACGCTTGTATGACTCGTCTTCGTGTTACTGTTAAAGAGATTGAAAAGGTTGGAGATGAAAAAGCTTGGAAAGATAATAAAGCCTTAGGTCTTATAGTTAAAGATAAAGGGGTTCAAGCTATATATGGTCCTAAAGCAGATGTGTTAAAATCAGATATTCAAGATATCTTAGGTATTTAGGAGAATAAAAATGAAATTACTTACTTTAAACTGTCATTCTTGGCTAGAGGAAGAACAATTATACAAAATAAAATACTTAGCAAAAACAATAGTTGAAGAGAAATATGATGTTATAGCTCTTCAAGAGGCTAGTCAAAGTATTAAGGCTAGTATTAAAGAAGGAAATTTAAAAGAAGATAATTATGGATTAGTATTAATTGAAGAAATAAAGAAACTAGGTGGAGAAGAATACCACCTAGTTTGGGATTACTCTCATATTGGATACGATATATATGAGGAAGGTTTGTGTATATTAACTAAGCATAAAATAGTAAATAGTGAAAGCTTTTATATATCAAAAAGTCACTCTAAAACCTTTTGGAGATCAAGAAAAATAGTAAAAGCAACAATAGATATTAACAATGAAAATATAGATTTTTATTCTTGTCACATGGGATGGTGGCATGATAAAGAGGAAAGCTTCACATTTCAGGTTGAAAACTTACTTGCACATGCTAAGGAAAGTAAAAATAGAGCCTTCTTTATGGGGGATTTCAATAATAATGCCTTTTTAAAGAATGAAGGATATGATTTTCTTAAGAGTAATGGGTTAATTGATACTTATGATTTAGCGGAAAATAAGGATTCAGGTGTTACAGTTAATAAAAATATAGCTGGATGGGAAGATAACACTGGAGAATTAAGAATAGATATAATTTTTACTAATAAAAACACAAAAATTTATGATAGTAGGGTTATATTTAATGGAAAAAATAAAGAAGTTGTATCAGATCATTTTGGATTAGAAATAGAAACTATATAAAGTGATTTAAAATTTTAATTGTGGAAAATTCGGATTTTATCAAGATAATATAATTATATTTATGTAGAAAATAAGTTTAATAAAGATAGTACAAGTAATAAATTTTTGCTTGTGCTATTTTTGTTTTAAGAAAAATTTTCTTATGATAAATGATTTAATTGTATTTTATATATAATGATATTCATAAATTATTAAATTTATGGTATTAGATTAGAATAATAAATTTATTAAATTTGTATTAAAAATACAAATTTAAACATAAAATACCAAAAATGTTTTTAATGTTTGAAAATTATATATGATTTGAAAAATAAAATGTTAAAAAAATAGCACCTTTTTTTAACAAATAAATAAATTTGAACTTTTAGTAAATGTTTTCATAATTGGTATAATTAAATTACAATTAAACACTTAGGAAAAAAGTAAGTTAAACTAAGAGAGTGTGAGAGAAAAGTTCAACTTAAAATTATTTTATAGTTTTAGGTTGAACTTTATTTATTTTTAGGGAACTATAATCTTCAAATATATTTCCAACAATAGTCGAAAAAAGATAGGAGGAACAATTATGAAAAAAATACTAAACGTAGCACACAGAGGTTTAAGTGGATTATATCCAGAAAATACTATGATAGCTTTTAGAAAGGCAATAGAAGCAGATTGTGATGGTATAGAAATGGATGTTCATCTTACAAGAGATGGAGTTCCGGTTGTAATTCATGATGAAGAAGTTGATAGAACAACTAATGGAAGTGGGTATGTAAAGGATTTTACTTATGAACAATTATGTAACCTTGATGCTGGGATAAAATTTTCTGATGAATTTAAGGGAGAAAAAATACCTACATTAAAAGAGTTTTTTGATTTTATGAAGGATAATGACAAACTTATAAATATAGAGCTTAAAAATAGTATCATACATTATGAAGGCTTAGAAGAAAAGGTTTATAAGGAAATAGAAAATTATGGATTTGAGGATAGAGTTATAGTATCATCCTTTGATCACTATTCAATAAGAAAATGCATAAGACTTAATAAAAATATAAAAACAGGAATACTTTATTGGGATTGTATTTTTGAGCCACATAATTATTGTAAGGTAGTTGGTTCTTCAGCACTTCATCCTGAATTTAATAGTATAACAGAAGAAATAGTTAGGGATGCACATGAAGATTTTCAACAAGTAAATGTGTACACAGTAAATGAGAAAAAAGATATGGAAAAAATGATAGATTTAAATGTTGATATGATAATAACCAATTATCCTAATATTTTAAAAGAAGTTTTAGAAAGTAAAAACAAATAATAAGGGTTTAATAATTTATTTTTTATAGAGATTTAAGAAATAAAATTTTAACTATGGTAGATGAAATAACAAAAGAGGGGGTAGAAAGGGATGAAAAATAATAATGCTAAAAAATGGATTACTCTTTTAGTTTTATGTGCTGGTGGAGGAATTATTTATAGATTACCTTATTTAAGAGAGGTTTTTTATATACCAATGCAACAAGCTTTTCATTTAACAAATTTTCAAATGGGTTTTTTAACAAGTATGTATGGAATAGTTAACTTTTTACTATATATACCTGGTGGAGTAGTTGCAGATAAATTTTCTTATAAGATATTAGTTCCATTTTCTCTTATAGCCACAGGGCTTTTAGGATTTTGGTATGCAACAATACCATCATACACAGTATGTTTAATCATAAATGGAGCTTGGGCAATAACAACAGTATTTACATTTTGGCCAACTATGGTTAAGGCTGTCAGAATGCTTGGAGATAGTTCAGAACAAGGTAAGTTATTTGGTATTTTAGAAGGGGGTAGAGGAGCAGCTTCTACAGTTGTTTCATTTATAGCCTTAGGAATGCTTGCAAAACTTGGAGAAGGTTTACTAGGAATTAGATCAATAATAATATTTTACTCAGTAGCACTTATAGTTATTGGAATTATAGCTTATTTCTTATTAGATGATTCTAAAGAAGAAAAGGAAATAAATAAACAAACAAGAGGAGATATTATGCATGGTATAAAGAAGGTTGTAAAGATGCCAGAAGTTTGGTTAGTAGCAGCCTTAGTATTTACAACTTATGCAGCATTTTCAGGACTTGCATTCTTAACACCATATGTAACTGAAATATTTGGTATGTCAGTAGCCTTAGGAGCATTTATAGGAATAATCAGAAGTTATGTAATTATGATATTTGCTCCACCTATATCAGGGGTTATTGCAGACAGAATGCATTCAACTATTAAATTTATGATAATAGGACTTACTTTATCAATTATATTCACTTTAGTATATGTATTTATGCCAGGAAAAAGTGCCTTTGTAATACCTGTACTTATAAATATGTTAATTCTATCAATAATTTTACTTGGAATGAAAGGTGTGTTCTTTGCGCCACTTGATGAAGTTAAGGTTCCAAGAGAATATACAGGTATTGCAGCTGGTATAGTTTCATTTATAGGATATATACCAGATATGTTTATAAACTCTTACTATGGAGGACTTCTTGATTCACATCCAGGAATAAAGGGATATAATCTTATATTCTTATCAATGATAGTACTTTGTGTAATAGGATTAATTTGTGGAATTGTCCTTTATAAATTAGTTTATTCTAAGAAAAAAGAAAGTGTAGGAGAAAAGGAGCTTGAAGTAGCAAAGCTTAATTCATAATAAAAAAAGACATTAAAGTATTAATTAAGGAATAATACTTTAATGTCTTTTTTATTATTTTCATTTTGTTTTTGTGTAAAGCTTATAAAATAATTTTAATAGATATTTTAAATGAAAATTGTTAAAAGAAATAATAGATATTTGTAAATAAAATTTCAGTGTAATTATATTTAATTAAACTTTAACTTAATTTATAATTACAATAGAATTTTATGTGGAAAGGAAGGCTATTATGATTAATTTAAATGAAGAGCAACAAAAGGTTGTAAATGAACAAAAAAATAATATTATTTTGCTTGCCTCTGCTGGAACAGGAAAAACTAATACCTTAGCAGAGAGAGTCACTTCCATAATAAAAAATGGAAATTCAAAGCCTTCAGAAATTTTATGTATCACTTTTACTAATAAGGCATGTAAAGAGATGAGTGATAGGGTAATGAAAATAGTTGGGGGAGAGGCTAAGGAGATAACTATAAGAACTTTTCATAGCTTTTGTTTTGATGTAGTTAGAACTTATGCAAAGAGAAATACAGATATTTTTTCAGATTTCACAATATTTGATGAAGATGATTGTAGGGAAGTTATAAGTAAATTAAGTTATTACTATGCTACAAGCAATTTAATGGCTACTAATATGCAAATTCAAAAGGTTATTGATTTTATAAAGGTTGAAAGAGCAAGAATAGAAACTTTAGAGGATAGAGTTTTAGATGAATATAAAACTGTAATTGATGAAATTTTTAAATTTAGAGAAGAAAAAATAAATCAAGTTTGTACTAACAAAGGAAACTTAAATTTAAACCTTAAAAATTATATTAAGTTTCATGGTCATGAATTAGTAACACTATATGATTCTAAGCTTAGAGAGGATCATGCTTTAGACTTTAATGATTTAATAATACTTACTAAGGAATTATTTAAGGATGAAAAAGTTGTTAGAGCCCTTAAAAATAAATTTAAGTATATAAATATAGATGAGGTTCAGGATACAAGCATTATAGAGTATTCAATAATTGAGAAGCTTTTTGAAGGAAACAATGTTCTTATATGTGGAGATTTCTTTCAAACCATATATAGTTGGCGTGGATCTGACCCAGAAATGATTTTTAATAAATTTAAAGAGAAATATAATCCTGTAGAAATTGTTTTTTCTAAGAATTATAGAGCCACCAAAAATTTAAATAAGGCTTCCTTAGAATTTTTGAACAATGCTTTTTCTAGTAAAGTTTCTACTATGTATAAGGATGGGATTTTAGCAGAATCAAAAGAAGATGGTGAGAAAATATTATTAAAGGAAACTAGAGGATTAAGAGAAGAGGCTAGGTTTATCTTTGATTATGTAAACAATCTATGCAAAAATGGTGAAGATTTAAAAAGAGTATGTGTTCTTACAAGGGATAATAACTATAACATAGGACTTAGTGAAGAGCTTTATCAAATCGGTGGATATGAGGGAGCAGATTTCGAGTTTATACTTGTAGATCAATTTAAGTTTTTTAGGAGACAAGAAGTTAAAGATATATTAGCCTTTTTAAAATTAATAGCTAATAGATATGATTCTCTAAGTTTAAAGAGAATAGTTAATAGACTTCCAACAGGAATTGGTATGAGAACCTTAGAGGCTATAGAATCTTATAAGTACAAAGAGGTTGGCATAAGATTAGCAGATTATATAGATTCTCTTGTATTAGAATATGGAGAAAAATTTTCTCTACTAATAAATGAGTTTGAAAAAGAAAATATAATAGTTTTTGATGTGGAAAGTACAGGGGTCGATGTTACAGAGGATGAGATAATTCAAATAGCAGCTATAAAATTAAATAAAAATGGGGAAGTAGTAGATAAGTTTGAAAAGTTTCTAAAGAATAAGAAACCAGTTAAGGATTCTTATTATGTTCATGGTTTTTCAGATGAAATGCTTCAAAGAATTGGAGAGGACAAAGAAAAAGTTTTAAAGGAATTTGTGGAGTATTCTAAGGATTCTATAATAGTAGGGCACAATGTTCAATATGATATAAATATCCTGTGTAGTGAGCTTGAAAGAAGTAATCTAGGAAAGCCTAAGTTTAAAACTTTTTATGATACTTTAGATATATATAGAAGATTTTATCCTGGCAATATAAATTATAAGCTAGAAAATCTAAGTAAAGTTTATGATACTAAACATAAGCCAAGCCATGATGCTATGGATGATATTATTGCTACAGGTGAGCTTCTAGTTAGGGCAATAAATGAAAAGATAATTCCAACTTCAATGGAAAGAATGGCCTTAATGTCAAAACATCTAAAAGCATTTACGGCTATTAGTAAAAAGTTAAATGAGCTTTTTCAAATAGCAGAAAGTAAAAGACCTTACGAATTAGTTGCTTGTGTAATGAATGGCTTTAATATTAAGAGTATGTATGCTGGAGATGAAAATAAAGAAAAGTTAAATAGATTAAGAGATTTATATGCTTTATTTAGAGATTTAGATGATAAGAGTAAAGGAAATAGAGATGCCTTGTTAGATATTATAAGAATAACAGGTCTTTCTAATGGAGAGTTAGAATCTTTAATAATAAATAGAACTAAAAAGCCTAGGATACCAATAATAACTGTGCATCAAGCAAAAGGCTTAGAGTTTGATACTGTATTTTTAGCAGGTATTCAAAATAATACATTTCCTTCTTATATGTCTATTAAAGAGGGAAATCTAGCGGAAGAAAAAAGAGTATTTTATGTGGCAATAACTCGTGCAAAGAAAAGGTTAGTTATAACATATAATTCTCAAGGAAAATATGGACATAGAAATGAAATAAGTCAGTTTATAAATTATATTCCAAAGGAGTTCTTTAAGATTATATAAGAAATATTTTAATTAGACATATAATTTTTATAGGTTAGGAAAAGCCTAAGGTTGATATACTTCATATAAATCTGTATAATAATTCTGAAACTAAAGGATGGAGTGGATTTTAAGATGAGAATGAGAAGAAAGCCTTGGGCTAGACCAGAATTAGAAGCATGTGACTTCTTTGTAGCTAATCCAAAAGAGAATAAAGGTAATTGGAAAAATACTTTTAAAAATACAGAAAACCCAATATATTTAGAATTAGGATGTGGAAAAGGAACATTTATGGCTGTACATGGTTCTGACCATCCAAACATAAACTATATAGCAATAGACATAAAAGATGAAGTTCTTGTTTTAGCTAAAAGAAATATAGAAAAAGCATATGAGGAGAAAAATCAACCTTTAGATAATGTTGAATTAATGCCTCAAGAGATTGCTTTAATAGATACTATATTAGATAGCAATGACAAGATAGAAAGAATTTATATAAACTTCTGTAATCCATGGCCTAAAGATAGACACAAGAAGAGAAGATTAACTCACACAAGACAGTTAACAAAATATAGAGATTTCTTAGTTGATGGTGGAGAAATTCATTTTAAAACTGATGATGATGAGCTTTTTGAAGAATCTTTAGAGTATTTTAAAGAGTGTAATTTTGAGATAACTTACATAACTCGTGATCTACATAATAGTGGATATGAATATAATGTAGTAACAGAGCATGAAGAAATGTTCTCAAAACAAGGAATAAAAATAAAGTTCCTAATAGCTAAAAAGTTATAATTTACTTGATAGTTTAAGTGTACAAATATTGAAAATAAGATATTTAAAAAGGACCAATGATTTATTGGTCCTTTTATTTTGTTATTTATTAAAATTGTTCTTGAATTAAAGTATAGATTAGTATATTTATCTTTTTATTCGTTTAAAATCAATCCATATTTCTTTAATAATGCTAAGTATATAAAGGATAATAAACATCCTGCTAACCCGTATATAGCATCAATAATATCCTTCGTGTTTATAACACTTAAAAATAATTCATATATAAAATTCCCTAAAATTAAACTTATACCTAATGCAATTACATATCGAAATTTAACATCAAATAAGATAATAATATAACCATAAAACAAGTAAAAAAGAATACTTAAGGAAAAGTTTGATATATGTGAAGTAATAGTGTTATTAATGAATACAATGTTGCTATTAAAACTATTAATCCATCTAATAATAATTAAAATGAGACAAAAACAAACTAGTGAAAGATAACATATATTAAATCTTTTTTTAATATTGTATTTATATTTTAGCTTCATAGTATTTCTCCAATTTATATGTACTTAATAATATAATAAAGTTTTAATTCTATTATAATACAGAAAATCATTTTACTTTACTTGTTTTAGTGTTTTTGTTTAAAAATTGTAATATAGTTTTATTTATAAGTTGTTTATTCTGAACTTGTCTAGTTTCTAGATTTAAGTGATAAATTTTAGAAACATAAAGAACTTTAAAAAAGTATATTTATTACAATGATGAAATGGTATACAATGTATCTGAAGTTGATTGGATATTCTATAAAATTAAGTCAACTTTTAGTTAAATAGTAAAGCATAGAATTTAAATAAATTTAGTTTTTAATTAGTGATTATTTTTTTGAAAAATTACTTTTGTTTTAATTATTACTTAAGGAGCACATTAAATTAAAATGTAGTTTTCATTTAGAAAATAGCTAAATAATAAATATTTGAACTTGGGGGTAAAGGAAAATGAGTTTATCAACTAATGAATTAAAAGAGATTGTAAGAAAAATTGGTAAAGATTTATCAGCTAAAATAGAGGACAAGAAGTTACAAGAATTATTTTATAATTGCTTTATAAATACAATGGATACAACTGTAGAGGTTTCAGAGGGAGATGCTTTTGTAATTACTGGTGATATTCCTGCAATGTGGCTTAGAGATTCCACTTCTCAAGTAGAGCATTACTTACCATTTGTTAATGAATATCCAGAATTAAAGGCTATTTTTACTGGATTAATAAATAGACAAGTAAAATGTATATTCATAGATCCATATGCAAATGCCTTTAATAAAGAGCCTAATGGACAAAAATGGGACAATGATATAACTAAGGATAGTCCTTGGGTTTGGGAAAGAAAGTATGAAATAGATTCACTATGTTATCCAGTTAGATTAATACATAAGTATTGGAAAGAATCTGGCGATGAAACTTTCTTTAATGATGATATTAAAAAAGCTTTCAATATGATAATAGATCTTTGGAGAGTGGAGCAATATCATAGAGAAAAATCAGATTATAGCTTCCAAAGATTAAATTGTTCAGTAACTGACACTTTAAGCCATGAAGGATTAGGAACTCCAGTTACTTACACAGGAATGACATGGTCAGGATTTAGACCAAGTGATGACGCTTGTGAATATGGATACTTAATTCCAGCAAATATGTTCGCTGTAGTTGCCTTAAGATATATTTCAGAAATTGCAGAGAAAATTTATAAGGATGAAGAGCTTAAAGAAAAAGCTGATAGTTTAAGAGAAGAAATAGATAATGCTATAGAAAAGCATGGAAAAGTTTATAAAGAAGGATTTGGAGAAGTTTATGCATATGAAACTGATGGTATGGGTAACTATAACTTCATGGATGATGCTAATGTACCAAGCCTTTTATCAATACCTTATTTAGAGTACAAAGGAATTGAAGATGAAGTTTACCAAAATACTAGAAAGTTTATATTAAGTGAAAACAATAGATTCTTCTTTGAAGGAAAAGCTGCTAAAGGAATTGGAAGTCCACATACTCCAGACCAGTATATTTGGCACATAGCTTTATCAATGCAAGGGTTAACAACAAATAATCAAGAGGAAATAGAGGAATTAATCAAGCTATTAAAAGAAACTGATGCAGGTACTGGATATATGCATGAAGGTTTCCATGTAGATGATCCAGCTAAATTTACAAGAGATTGGTTTGCATGGTCAAACTCATTATTCTCACACTTTATATATGAGAAAGTTATAAATAAAAAATAATAAATTTGCTTATTTTAACTTAATTAGTGATTATTTTAAAGGGTTATACTCTTCAATACTAATCTCCATTGTTGTTTAAAATATAAAATTTTATTACTCTTAATAATCCTCTAATTAAGTTAAATATATATTTATAAATTTGAATTTCAATAAGCTGTATAAAAAATAACTTATATTAAAACTTATAAATAGTATGAAGATAATATCTGAATAAGCTTTAGAATTTAAGCTATTACGTAGAAGATTTTACGTTAAGAAGCGAAACTGTTTAACCGAAGGGAGTTTTTCGCTTTAGTAAAATCTTCGGAGTAATTGCTATAAATTCTTAGCGAAATTCAGTAATTCTCGGAATATATTTATAAGTTTTATAGTTATTTTTATACAGCTTTTTATTATTTTTAAAGCTTTTTGTTTGGAGTTTTTTTATTTGAATAGAGTTTGGGTAAAAAGGTAAAAATATACTGAGGTGAATTTATGAAAAAGGTAAGCCTAATTTTAATAAATATAATCTTAGTATGTAACTTAATAGCTTGTGGAGCACAAGGAAATGAGATTGCTATAAATTTTATTGATAATGAAATTGAAGTCGAAGAAAATGAGAAAAGAGACATAACAATACAATCTAAAGATAAGCATAAACAGTTTAGAAATAGTAATACGAAAATAAAGAAAGAAGATTTAAAAACTTATTTTTATAATGATAAAACCTTAAAAGATTTTGAAGTTCCAAAGAAGACCATAGAGGAATATGAAAATTGGTTTATAAATATGGCTAGAGATAGAGGTGAAAGTGCTAAGGATATCTCTGATGCCTTTAGATCAGTAGATATGTTAATAGGAGAGGACATAGTTAAATTCCCAGTTATAATAGACACTGTTAACTTTAATGATAGAGAAGCTTATGCCATAGCTTACTTATGTGAAGAAGGAGAAAATTTAGACATGGAAGCTCAAGAGGCAATGGAATTAAAAAGATTTGATGAAGTATTAATAATTGGAGTATATAAGGATTCTTCAGATATATTTTATAAAAACAAATATAAATATAATTATTTACCATAATAATATTTTCTTTTTATGAGAAAAATAAAATTGAATTAAACTAAATAAGGAGGAATATATTTATGACAAAGGATAGTCAACCAGATAATAAGGTAGCAAGAATGGAGAAATGTAACTTTCAAACTCCAATCACTAGTGAAGAAGGAAAAAATCATAATAGAACAGCAAAAAAACATTCAGTAAAGAGAGAAGGATTCCAAAGTCCTCATATAAACTAATAATTAGAAAAACTAAATTTAAGTATGAAATATAGTAAATAAAGCTCAAATTAAAAAGTTTTGTTTATTTATAGGAATTTGAATCAAAAAATGTTTAATTTTTGAAAAAATACTTGAAAAGTAAGTAACAGTATGTTAATATAATATTAACAGGTTAAAGCATAAACCTAATTTCCCTATATTTCATATATATATGCATTTGTCCTATAAGTATCCCTTAGCTTATAGGACTTTTTGTTATATATGAAATTTTTTTGGAGGCGTTATTATGGTAAATAAAAAATTTGGCGTATTAGCAAAAATATTTTTATTACTTTTAATATTGGTACCTATAACTTTTAGAGTTTATGATCTTTATTATATAAATTCAAGTTGGGATATAAATTCTAAAGTTGTTAAAAGAGGAAAGGTATATAGAGACTATATCAAGGAAAAGAATTTAATTGGAGTTCCTAAAATTTATTATAAATATAATTCTTTAACTCCAGAAGAAATGATGACTTTAGATGTTTTATCAAATACTAAAGGATATAACATTGAAGAGGTTTTGCCTGAAGTTGAAAAATATGTGCTATCAAGAAATAATGAAAAAAATGGGGTAAAACTTAATGAAAATGAAAAGAAAGAAGTAAATCAATGTATTGAAGAGATAGAAGAAGGGGTAAATGAAAACCTAGAAAAAAATTCATCTTATATATATGGGATGAAAATGTTAATGTCGGTTTTTACTGCTTTAATGCTAGTTTTAAGTATATATGCAATTTATATGACTATTGTTTTTATAAATGAAAAGTAGGTTGAAAATTTTAGATGTGTTTTAAGTTATTGTTGATTTTTAATTGAAAGTAATAATTGAAAATCAACAATAGCTTAAAATAGAGCTTTATTTTAAAAAGCCAATCCTTTCTCTTGGATATATAGTAAAAAGTGCTTTCCCATCTAAATCTTTTTTAGGAACATAGGGATTTTCCCATTTCCTTGCATCCTCTGATCTTGCTCTATTATCACCCAAAAATAGGTAGTGCCCTTCTGGTACATAAAAGGTTTTATCCATTGATTCATTATTCTTTACATAGGGCTCATTAATCAAAACATCATTTACATATAAAATCCCATCTTTTATTTCAACTTTTTCTCCTGGGAGACCAATTACTCTTTTTATAAGCAATTCTTCAGAAGACTCATGACTAAATACAAATATATCACCTCTGTTTATACTAGTGAAAAGTTTGCTTACAATTACTTCATCTTCTTCCATTATTGCTGGTTTCATAGATCCAGTAGGGATATATGCTTTGAAAATTAGGCAATTATTTATAAAGTAAGATCCTAAAAAAACTATTACAGAAAAAATTATTAAATCTTTTATTTTTAAGTATGATTTCTTATTTAGGGTAGATATATTTCTTTCAGATAATGAATTCATAAATATATTATGTTGCTTTAAATATTATATTGTATTAAATTCAAATAAAATTGCAACAAGGGCACCTCCTATCTTAATATAATAATATCATAAAATACAATATTTGGAAATAAAAGCAATAAAAGTAATTAAATTGGGGTTTTAATTAGATTTTTATATTCATATATAAAATATAAGAGCAAAAAGTTAAAGGGTTAGTATTGATATGAATGAGATTTCAGATTTGGCAAAAATAACTTCGATTTTAGGGGTTGCTGCTACTACTTATTTAGTTTATGAAAATAACAGCATATATATACATGAATATGAATTATTTACTAGAAAAACTCCTAAAGCTTTTAGAGGGTTTAAAATTTTACATTTAAATAATTTATATGGAAAAACATTTGGATGTGAAAATTATAGGCTTATAGAAAAAATAAATTATTTAAAGCCAGATATTATTGTTACAACTGGAAATATGTTAACTTCCACCTTAGATAAGGATTTTGTTTTTTTAGAACTTTGTAAAAGCTTAAGGCGTTTTTATCCTATTTATTATTCTGTAGAAAAATGCAAAGGCTTAAGTGGAAAAAAATATGATAAATATAGGGATTATTTAAGAGGATTAGTGGATATAGGGGTGATACTTTTAAATAATAGTAAGGTTTCACTTATAAAAAAGGAAGATAAATTAAATATTTATGGAATTTACATAGATGATAAAATAAAGTCTATTTCTCTTAAAGAAAGAGGTGAAAAAGGGAATATATTTTCAAAAGAAGATATAGTAAAGAAATTAGGGAAACCAAATAGAAGTGAATTTAATATTGTACTAGCAAATGATGTAATAAATTTTGAGGCCTATGTAAAGTGGGGAAGTGATATTACTTTTTCAGGATATACAAGAGCAATAAATAGATATATATTTAATAATTTAATGGAAAGAAAAAAAGGAATTTTTATAGAAAAAGATTCATCTATGATTTTAAGTAGAGGACTTGGAAATGATTTTTTTAAAATTAGAATTATGAATAGGCCGGAAATAACATTAATCACTATAAGGTAATATTGATTAGATTTAAACAATGTTAATGCTATGTAAAATTTTATTCAAATATCCATAGATTTGTGAGGTATACAGGGAAAAAGGTGATAGAATTTAAGAAACATAATTAGACGTAATTTAAAATAGCTTTAAAAGGGAATGTATTAAAATAATAAATAAAACTTATTCTGATACCCCTAAAGATATATGACTTAAAATTTTTCTGCTAAAGAGAGTAATCTATTAACTCATAAGATGAATGTGAAAGTTTTTAAATCAGAATATTAAGGAGTGCAATATATATGCTATATTATAAAGTAGTAAACAATAAATATCTCCATAAAGATAAAGAATGGATTCTGATGCTTCATGGAATAGGTGGGAATTTGAATATATTTAAAAAGCAAATAGACGTACTGTCAGAAAATTATAACTTGCTTTTAGTAGACCTTCATGGCCATGGAAATTCACAAAATTACACTTTGAAGAATATGAAAAAAACTAAAGGAGAAATATCTTTTAAATATATTTCTCAGGATATTGTAGAGATAATAGATAAGTTAAATATAGAAAAAGTAAACGTATTAGGTATATCTCTTGGTACTATAGTTGGAATGCAATTTGAAAAATATTTCCCTAATAGAGTTTCTTCTATGGTATTAGGGGGAGGAATTGTAGGGATGAACTTAAAGTCTAAATTTTTCTTGAATTTAGCTCTATTTACAAAGAATATTATTCCAAGGGAGATTTTCTATAAAATTGTAGCTTATATGTCAATGCCATGTAAAAATCACAAGCTTTCAAGAAATATATTTTTAAAGGCTGCTGAAAAGTTAGATAAAAATGAATGTTTTAGATGGGTTGAGCTTATGAGAGAGCATCTAGAAAATTATAAGTACGTAAAGAACAGTGTTAAGAAGATTTTTATTATGGGAGATCAAGACCATGTTTTTCTTCCAACTATTAAAAAATTTGTACCAGAAGAAGATATTGTGATACTAAAAAATTGTGGGCATATATGCAATATTGATTCTTCTGAGAATTTTAATCATCTTACATTAAACTTTTTAATAAACAATCATGGATATATGTTAGGAGCAAAAGAAAAAAGAAAATATGTTTATAAATATAACTTTACATAAAATATTTTCTGTAATATTTTAAATGGAAATTAGATGACAGGAGTTAATTAAAATAAGTAGATATTTAAAGGGGGAATTTTAGTTATGAGACTAAAAAATATTTGCTTCGTAGCCATGGCTACAATTTTATGCACCTCATCATTAACAGGATGTGGTGAAAGTAGCAGAAAAGAGAATTTAGATAATGAACTTTATATTATAACCGAAGATAAGTCATCGAAATCTTTAAGTAATTCTAAACCAGGTATGTTTGGAATTACTGAAGATGGAGAGATATTTATGGAAAAAGGATATGAAGGTAAAGTTGGCTATATAGATAAAAGGGGAAATAAGTCTATAGGTTTTAAATTTGATAAGGGTAGTGAATTTTCCTATGGAATGGCTGGAGTTAAAGATGGGAATACCTATAAAATAATAAATCAAAAAGGCAAAACATTGGTAGAAAAAGAAGATGGTATATTATCACCTTTAAATAATAATCTTATAAAATATGAAAAGTTAGCCAATGAAATCTTAACTAATAAGAATACTACAGAAGCGGTTGAAAGTCTAGCTCAATCTGGAAAGACTTTAAAAAGTACTGGGATAATAAATACTAAGGGTGAAATTATTGTAGAACCAGGAAGATATGATGAAATCATAAAGGATATTGGAGAGGGATATATATTAGTTAAAAAGGATAAAATGTATGGTCTTTTAAATGCTGATGGAAATGAAATAATTCCTTGTGAATATACATCAATAGGGGAAATAAATGAGGGATTCATTCCTGTATCAAAGGGTAATCTTTGCGGAGCACTTAATGAAAAGGGAGAAATTATAGTGCCAATTGAATATTTCTATGTTGGATCTATGAATGAGGGTGTAGCTCCAGCAAGATTAGATGAGTCTGGAATAGGATTTTTAGACAAAGAGGGAGCTTGGGCAATAATGCCAGACTTTGATGGAGTAACAGCAATGAATAAGGGCGTTGCTTTTGCTAGAAAAGATGATAAGCATATAATAATTGATAAAGATGGGAAAGAAGTAGAAACTGAGATAAACTTTGAGAATAAGGTATCTATAAATGGATTTAGTGATAGTGGCTTAGCAGTAGTTGATATATTAGATGGAGAATCAAAATATATGTCTGTTATAAACACTAAGGGGGAAGAAATTGAAAATCTTGAAAAGAAAGACTACTCAGCTTTAGAAGTTTATCCAAGTGGATTAATAGTTTCTGTTAATAAAGAGGGAAAAAAAGGGTTGCTTAAAGAGGACGGAAGTGTAATTTTAGAAGAGGAGTATAATGATATAAGAGTTATATCAAAGGATGTTATTTTAGTAGATAAAGACGGAACATACTCCTATATTGATTCAACAGGAAAAACATTATATTAAATATTAAGCTAGGTTTTAAGTTAATCTTTAGATACATTAAAATCTAATTTAATTTAACAAAGAGTTTGAAACAGAAAGTCATATCAAAACTTTTATTTAAAGATTTTGATATGACTTATTTTTTATCTAATATATTATTGTTGGTTATACTGGATATATATATCTAATATAACCATTAATGGAGGTTAATGAAGAATAAGTTACTGGAAATCTTACAAAAAGAATTTTATAATTGAGTATAAGTAGTAAGATAAAATAATATTGTTGTAACTAATATAATGAAATTATTGGGTAAAATTATAAGAGTAATAAGAATTTAATAAAACCTTATATAAGGCTTTATAGGGAGGATTGAAAATGGAGAATCAAGAAAACAGTAAAAAGTCTTCAGTAGCAAAGAATAAACTAGAAAAAATTTATAGTACTTCCCTGCCTAATGGATATAGATTTACTGAATTTAGAATTGGTGATGAGAACAACTGGGCATATATTCAATATTCAGCAGGTGTTTTTAAAGATTATCAATTAGCAATTAGAATGATTTTTAAAGAGGAGAATGACTTAAAAGGAAATTTTAAAAATCGTTGCGTATTTCTTGAAAATGAGAATGGAGAAAGAATTGGAACTATAATGATTGTTCCAAGCCTTTCAGAGGAAGAGGGAGTTCAAGAAATTAAATATTTAGCACTTCTTCCTAAATATCAAGAGAAGGGTTTAGGTAAACTTCTTATATCAAAGGCATATAAAATGGTTGATGATGTAGAAGGGGCTACTAGAATTAATTTAGAAGCTTATAATGATAAATCTATAGTACTTTTTGAAAATTTAGGATTTGAAAGATTATAATAATTAAAAAAACTCATTCCAAAAAAATCTTAAAAGATTTAGATTGGAATGAGTTTTTTTATTTTTTAAAGAAAACTTGATTAATTATCTTAGCAATTTCTTTAACTGTTTCAACATTAGATTCTATATTCTCTTTAGCAACAATTAAGTCAGCTGTAGTTTCAGTTGCAACATCAGATATATCCTTAATGTTTTGACAAGCATCATTCACATTATTAGCTATTGTAGGTAAATCGTTAATAGTCTTAGTAAGGTTGTCCTTATTTTGATCTAAAAGACTATTTATATTTGATACTAACTTTAAAACTTTGTTTAATGTCAGTATCAAATAAACAATAGCCACACAACCTAATAGAGCTAATAATAGGTAAATAAAATTTAAATCTATATACATAATTATTAGTTAGATTCTTTAACTTCTTCAGTTTCTAAAGAAGTAGCTTCATCTGCAACCTCAACAGGAACATTTAAGTTTTCTTCTACAGCCTCTTCAATGTTTTTGCATTTTTTACTATTAAGATATTCTTTTATTTTACTTTTGGCATCAGAAATATTTTCTTTTCCTTTTGCAACTTGTGTATTTAAATTTTCTTTTAATTCAACACTTTTATCATTTAATTTTTGAGCAGCCTTTTTTGAACCCTCTTTTATATCATTTCTTGTTTCTTTTCCAGACTTAGGAGCAAATAGTAAACCACCTAATACTCCAGCTAATGTACCAACGGCAGCTCCAGTTACAGCAACTTTAGCTTTTTTATTTCTTTCAGCTCTAGCTTTAGCTTTTCTTTTTTCATCTATTAATTTTGCTAAACTCATAATCCGTACCTCCCAATAAATTATTCATCTTGTTTAATTAAATTATACTATATAGTACAAAAAAATCAATAATTATTATTAGTTAATATATTTATCTTACCGAAATCTATTTTATTTACTTTTGCGAAGTTTAGCTTTTAAAGTTGTTTTTGTATATCTTATGGAATTTAAGATTATATCTTTGCTTAAACCACATAAAAGAATCGTTGTTCCAAAAAGAAATTTAAAAAGATTCAAATTTTCTTTCACAATAAATCACCTTACTTAATATTAAAGCTTATATTTGCTTTCTTTATCATATGTAGAAAAGCTGATAAAAGTTAAATATTATAGTATTATTTTTCAAATATATGTAATAAATAATATAAGTGACTTAAATTATTTATTTAGTATAATTTAGGCTAAATTGTGCATATTATATAATTGAATAAAAGGTACCAGTATGGTATTATGGTCTAAAATTGGTTATCTTATACGACATTTTATTTCAAATTAATCTATAAGATAAAGAAGAAAATTCATTTTTTTAGAGGAGGAGTTAAAGAATGGACCCGAGTCCCAGTATTTTACCAAAAATTATTCTAATATTAGTTCTTATCTTAATTAATGCGTTCTTTGCAGCTGCAGAGATGGCAATGGTATCTGTAAATAAGTCTAAGATAAAGATGCTTGCAGAGAAAGGAAACAAAAAAGCCCTTTTATTAAAAAAGGTTTTAAAATCACCTGGCAACTTTTTATCTACTATTCAAATAGGAATAACATTTGCAGGATTTTTTGCCAGTGCATCAGCAGCTACTAGCATTTCAGAAACTCTAGCGCAATTCATGTACAAGCTAAATATTCCTTATGGTAATGAGATATCAGTTATACTTATAACTGTGCTTTTGTCTTATATAACTTTAGTTTTTGGAGAATTACTTCCAAAGAGAATTGCATTACAAAAGCCAGAAGAAATTGCTTTAATGGCTATAAGACCAATCAATGTTATTTCTAAAATATCAACACCATTTGTAAAGATTCTTTCAGCTTCAACAAACTTATTTATAAAAATATTAGGTTTAAATAAATCTGAAGATAAAGAAACTGTATCTAAGGATGAAATAAAATCTATGATAAGTATTGGACAAGAGAGTGGTGTAATTGATAAAACTGAAAAAGATATGTTAGATAATATATTTGAATTTGATCATAAAGTTGTTAAAGAAGTTATGACTCCTAGGGGAGAAGTCTTTGCTATAAAATCAACAACTCCAAATGAAACAATTGCTAAGAAACTTATAAGTGAGCAATTTTCAAGAGTTCCTGTTTATAATGAAACTAGAGATAATATAGTAGGAATACTTTATTTAAAAGACTTCTTTGAAGCTGTTGTAAAGGTTGGAGTAGATAACATTAAATTAGATCAATTAATACGTCCAGCTTACTTTGTTATTGAAAATAAAGCTATAGATGATTTATTTAAAGAACTTCAAGATAGTAAGCAACATATGGCTGTAATAATAGATGAATATGGTGGTTTTTCTGGAATTGTTACTATAGAAGACTTAATTGAAGAAGTTATGGGTGATATATTAGATGAGTATGACGATTCAGAGAACTATATAGATAAAATAGATAATAATACCTATGTAGTTGATGGTTTATTAACATTAGACAAGTTAAATGATTATTTAAACCTAAATCTTGAAAGTCAAAATATAGAGACTATTGGTGGTTTTGTTGTTAACTTAATAGGAAATATTCCGCAAAGTGAAAATCAAATGGTTGAATATGACAATCTTTCTTTCCAAGTTTGTAAAACGAACAAGAAGAGAATTGAAAAATTAAAAATTTATTTAAATAATTCAACTAGTTTCAATTCAGATGTTATATTAAACAATTAAATTTATAAATAATAGGGGCAATGAGCTAATAAGTTCATTGCCCTTTAAGTTTATTAAATTTAGAAAAGTTATTAATTGAGTAAGTTTCATAATATAAATTGATAAAAGATGATAATACATATTAATTGAAAATAATTATTTAACAATACTAAAAATTCTTGACATTAAAAATGATAATCGATATCATTGTTTTAAAGGTTTTTAAAATTATTAAATATACATAAAGATAAAATGAATTTTTTTAGTTGTTATAAAAAATAGCTTAATTATTTGTAAATTTAAGGGGGAAAAGAAAATGTTAAAAAGAAAAAAACTATTATCCTTAACATTAACTGCTTTAATATCTATGGGAGTTTTAGCTGGATGTGGACAAAAAAATCAGGAAACTAAGGCAGAAGCAACTGAATCAGGAGAAAAAGTTGTTAATGTTTATTCATCAAGACATTATGATATAGATAAGCAATTATTTAAAGATTTTGAATCTGATACAGGGATAAAAGTAAATTTAGTTGATGGAAAAAGTGATGAGCTAATTGAGAGAATGGCAAGAGAAGGAGATAATACATCTGCTGATGTATTTTTAACTGTTGGAGCAGAAAATATAGCTCAACTTAATGAGAAAGATTTAATAAAGGATATATCATCAGAAAAAATAAATGAAAATATACCTTCAGAATATAGGGGCAAAAATTGGGTTGGATTAACTTCAAGAGCAAGAATCATTGTTTATAATAAGGAAAAGGTAAATCCAGAAACAATAAAAACATATAATGATTTAACTAAGGATGAATTTAAAGGAAAAGTATTAACAAGAAGTTCAAGTTCATCATATAATAATGCTTTACTTTCATCTTTCATTCAATTAGATGGAGCTGATAAGGCAAAAGAATGGGCTCAAGGTATTGTTAATAATTTTGCTAGAACACCAGAAGGAAATGATAGAGATCAGGCTAAAGCTATTATGGCTGGAATAGGTGATGTTGGAATAATGAACTCATACTATATTGCAAAGATGATATCTTCATCAGATGCAGAAGAAGCTAAAGTTGGTAAGGAAATAGGAGTTTTATTCCCAGAAAATACTCATTTAAATTTAAGTTTTGGAGCAGTTACAAAGAATGCTAAAAATGAAAAAAATGCAGTAGCATTATTAGAATATTTAACTGAAGAAAAAGCACAAAAAGCATATGTTGATGAAAATGGAGAGTTTGCTTTAAATACTAAAGTTGGTAAGAGTGAATTACAAAAATCATGGGGAGACTTTACAGTTCAAAATTTAAACTATGAAACTTTAGGAGAATCAAAACAAGAGGCTACATTAATTTTTGATCAAGTAGGATGGAAATAATGAAAAGAATTAAATTTAATGGGTGGGCACTTTTAAGTACAATCATCAGTTTGATGATTGTACTTCCTAATATAGATATAATTATTCATTTATTTCAAAAACCAAATAAAACTTGGTATCACATAAAAGAATATTTATTAAAGGATTATATAGTTACATCTATAATAGTAGTATTTTTTACTGTTTTACTAAGCATAATAATAGGGGTAACTTTAGCTTGGCTTATATCTGCCTATGATTTTCCATTTAGGAAATTTTTTAGGTGGGCTTTAATACTTCCATTAGCTATACCACCATATATAGGGGCATATACATATTCAGGAATGGTTAGCTACACTGGAGTTATACAGAGATTTTTTAGAAATATTTTAGGGGTAGAATTAAATCAAAAATACTTTGATATTATGTCTATTGAGGGAGCTATTTTTATATTTACATTGTTTTTATTCCCATATGTTTATATGGTTACAATGACATTTTTAGAAAAACAATCGGCAGGATTAATAGAAAGTGCAAGACTTTTAGGAAGCAGTGCAATAGGAATATTCTTTAGAGTTATCATACCTGTAAGTAGGGGAGCTATAGTAGCAGGCTCAACCTTAATAGCCTTAGAAGTTTTAAGTGATTATGGAGTTGTATCATATTTAGGTGTACAAACATTTAGTACAGCTATATTTAAAAGTTGGATATCCTTAGGGGATGTGGATTCAGCCATAAGATTAGCAGGAATACTTATGGTAGTAGTATTTATAATTATTTCGTCAGAAAAGGCCTTAAGGGGAAGAAAAAAATATAGTTTTACTAATACAAAGGTTAGACCAATAAAGAGAAAAAATCTTAAAGGCTTTAATAAATTTATAGTTACATTATATGTTTTAATAATATTTTCACTAGGATTTCTTATACCAGTACTTCAAATGATAGCTTGGGCAATTGCTAGCTATAAAAATATCTATTATAGTCAATTTTTAAGTATGATATTTAATTCAGTAATACTTGCCTCTGGATGTAGCTTACTTATAGTTATAATGGCTTTAATAGTAGCAAACTATGTAAGAACTAGAAGTGGATTATTATCAAAAATATATGCAAAAGTAACTTTAATAGGATATTCGATTCCTGGGGCTGTAGTTGCAATAACTATGATTTTATTTTTTGTGGATATTGACAATAAAATAAAAGGATTAGCCTTAAGCACAAGTATAATAATGTTGGTATTTGCTTATGTAATAAGATTTTTAGCAATAGGATATCAAAATATAGAGGGTGGCTTTGAAAAGATAGGTAATAAATTTACTGAAGCTTCAAGAACTTTAGGATATGGGGTTACTAAAACATTCTTTAAAGTGGATATACATATGTTAAAACCTGCTATTTTAGGAGCTTTTGCTTTAACTTTTGTTGATATTATAAAGGAATTACCTTTAGTTTTAACTTTAAGACCATTTAACTTTTATACTTTATCAACAAAGGTATTTGAGTATGCCAATGATGAGATGATACCTGAGTCAGCAATACCATCTCTAATAATAGTTTTTGTTAGTTTTGTGGCTATATATTTCTTATATAAAGTTGCTGACAAGGAGGATTAGTAATGTTTATTGAAATAAAAGAATTATATTTTAAATATCCTAAGTCTAAGAATGATATTATAGATAATTTTAATATGAGCTTAGAAAAGGGTGAGATATTATCTATTCTAGGTGAAAGTGGAAGCGGAAAAAGCACAATACTTAGAATAATTGCTGGTTTAGAAGAGTCATATAAAGGAGAAATTAAAATTGGTGGGAAAATAGTTTTTTCAGATAATAATTTTGTTGAGCCTGAAAAAAGAGGAGTTGGAATGGTCTTTCAAGACTATGCTTTATTTCCTCATATGACTGTGAAAAAAAATATTCAGTTTGGACTAAAAGGCAAAATTAAGGAAGAAAAAGAAAAAATAGCTATGGATATGCTTAAACTTGTTAATTTAGTGGAACATAAAAATAAATATCCTTATGAATTAAGTGGAGGACAGCAGCAAAGGGTAGCCATAGCTAGAGCTATAGCACCAAAGCCATCAGTACTTTTATTAGATGAACCTTTTTCAAACTTAGATGCAGATCTTCAAGAAAAAATAAGAGGGGAAATAAAAGAGATTCTTATAAAGGCTGGAATTACATCTATATTTGTAACTCATGATAGAAGTGATGTAAAGGCTTTAGCAAATAAATTTATAGAGTTAAAAGAAGGAAAAATAATAAAAGCTGCTTCCATTAATGAGTTAAGGGATTAGCTTTATAAATTAAAATAGCATATATGAAGATACAGTGAAAAATAAAAGGTGTGAATTAAAAATAGATTTTATTAAAATTTATTTTGATTCATACCTTTTATTTTTAAATTAATATTAAGTTAGTAAAGAATAATCTAATATCGTTAAATCTATTTTGGAAAACTTTAGTTTTAAATTGATATTATTTTAGTAACCGAAGTTACTTCTGAAAAATATTTTTTAGTGTATACTAAGAGTAATTTATAAATTGAAATTTTTACATTTAATATATAGGAGGAATTTTTAATAATGGATGGTATAGGAATTGGAATACCTAAGATGGTTAGCGGAACTCATTATGGGAACTTACAAAAGGTTAGAGGGGGAAAAAGAACTTTTGGAATAACTCCTCATATTCCAGGAGGATTTATTACTCCAGAGCAATTAGAAAAGATTGCAAAGGTAACTAAAAAGTATAATGGGGTAATTAAAATTACATCAGGTCAAAGGCTTTTAATAACAAATCTTAAGGGAGAAGATTTGCCTAAAATATGGGATGAACTAGGAATGGAGCCTGCTGTTAAAAAACAAAACTCAGTAAAAAATGTGGAAATGTGTCCAGCTGGTTTTTGTAAGAGATCAAAGTTTAATACTATAGGAACAGGGATGAAATTATTAAATAAATATAAGCATATGGATATGCCATGTAGAACTAAAATCGGAGTAGCAGGCTGTAGAAATGCCTGTGGAAGTGTTTATTCAAAGGATGTTGGAGTTATAGCTGATAAGACAGGATTTTTAGTAACGGCAGGAGGGTCAGCAGGTCATAATCCAAGAATGGCAGACATACTTATAAAGGATGTAGATGAAAAGGAAGCTTTAAGAATAGTTGATAAAATCTTTGAGGTTTATAAAGGGGAAGCTGAGGCTGGAGAAAAATTAGGAGATTTTATTGATAGAATAGGAATTGAAGTATTTAAAGAGAAAACCTTAGTATAATAAAGGAATATAGATTTAATTTGATATAATAGCTTTTAAAGATGAAAAATAAAAGAATTTAGCATGTGCAAGAAGAGTTTTTATCTGTTATTATCTATTTAAACAATAAAGATTATTAATTAATAGTAATGATTAATTTAGAGATAGTAATATATAATATTCAGGTAAAACGAGAGGAGAATTTTATTATGTCAAATGTTTGTTTATGTAAAGGTGTTTCAGAAGAAAAAATAGTTGAGGCAGTAAAGAACGGAGCTCTTTCTTTTGAAGAAGTAGGAGAAAAAACAGGAGCAGGAACTGGTGCTTGTTGTGGTGCTAGATGCAAATGTAAAATCGAAGAATTAATAGAAGAAAATAAATAATTATATAAACCTAAGAGGTACACATTTATGTGCACCTCTTTTTGTATTTTAAGACAATATATTTTAATAATAAAAATATTTAAATTAATTTTAGCTATGTATTAAAAAGAAGCTTTTTAATACATAGCTTTTATTTTATAAGTTTTTTTAGTAAAGATACTTTGAAAAATAAAAAATTAAATACCGAAAATATATTGACACCATATGGAAATGGTGTATATACTGTATATATAGAATATATACAGTATATACACGGAAAGAGGTGAGTTTTTGAATATAGTAGTTTCAAACACTTCAGGGGTACCCATATATGAACAAATAGCTAAGGCTATAAAAAATGAGATTTTATCTGGAGATTTAAAGGAAAATTCAGCATTGCCGTCAATAAGAAGCTTAGCTTCTGAGCTTAGAGTAAGTGTAATCACAACCAAGAGAGCTTATGAAGAACTTGAAAGAGATGGGTTTATATACACTTTACCTGGTAAGGGATCTTATGTGGCAGAGCAAAATAAAGAGCTTTTAATGGAAGAAAAGCTTAGAGAAATAGAAGAAAAGTTAGGAGAAGCAATTGATATTGCAAATAGCATAGGACTAAACTTTGAAGATCTAGTTGGAATGCTTAAAACTTTAAAGGAATTATAAAGATAAGGGATAGATTTAAGGAGGAAGGTTTATATGGAAAATGTACTTGAAATAAAAAATATAAGTAAAAACTATAAAGGATTTTCTTTGAAAGATGTAAGCTTTAATATTCCTAAAGGTTTTGTAATGGGATTAATAGGGCCAAATGGAGCAGGAAAAACCACAACAATAAAAGCCATAATGAATTTAATAAATTTAGATAGTGGAGAAATATATATTTTTGGTGAAGACATAAAGAAAAATGAAATATCAATAAAAGATAGAATTGGATTTGTTTATGATGATTGTTGTGCTTTTGAAGATTTTACAATAAAAGAAAATAAAAAAATAATATCTAAATTTTATTCAAAATGGGATGAAGAAAAATTTAAATATTATCTTGAAAAATTTGAGTTAAATGAAAATAAAAAGCTAAAACAATTATCAAAGGGACAAAAAATGAGATTTTCATTGGCATTAGCTTTATCTCATAAGGCAGAACTATTAATATTAGATGAGCCAACATCAGGTTTAGATCCTGTTTTTAGAAGTGAACTTTTAGACATTTTATTTGAAATAATAGGTGAGGAAGAAGTATCAATACTTTATTCAACTCATATAACAACGGATCTTGAAAAATTAGCTGATTATATAACCTTTTTAAACAAAGGAAAAGTTGAATTTTCCTTAGAAAAAGACTTGTTATTAGAAGAATACTTTTTAGTTAAGGGGCCTTTAGATATTTTAAATAAGGATTTAGAAAAAGAATTAATAGGGTTAAGAAAAACAAGATATAACTTTGAAGGACTAACTAACAATATGAGAAAATTAAAAGAACTTTTCGGTGATAAGATTATTTTTGAAAAAGCTACTTTAGATGATATAGTTGTTTATTATTCTAAAAAGGATGTGAAGTAGTATGAAAGAATTAATTAAGTTGGATTTTTTTATACAAAAGAAATATATCAAGAGTTCAATTATTGTGCTTCTTTTTTTAGGCATTACTTTTGCTTTAACTCAAGGAATGAATTATTTATATACTATGGGAACTTTTATTGTGTTTTATCTTATGATAATACCAATTGAAGTTGAAAGAAAAAGTAAATTTAATATTTACTTAAATTCTTTACCAACTAAAAAATCAAATTATATTTATAGTAAATATCTATCAACATTAATTTATATTATAGTAGTTAATTTATTTTTATATTTATTCTGTACTATTTTAGGAGTAATTTCAGGAAGTGATTTTACATTAACATTAAGAGTAATTCTTCCAAATATAATAGTTCAACTATTTTATGTATCACTAACTTTACCAGTATATATGATTATAAGTCATAAATTTTATAGAGTGGTTAATATAATATTTACTATTTTAATAATGATGATTAGTTCAATATTATTTAATTCTCTTGAAAATGAAAATTTACAAACATTATTTAATATTACTAATGGAGTTTATGGTTTAGCATTTGGAATACTGGCTCTAATAATATCATTAATAGTGTCTCTAAATATTTATAAAAAAAGTGAGGTGAGTTAATATGAAAAATTTAATTATTAAAGACTTAAAAAATATAAGAGTAATATTTATATTTTATATACTTACAATGACTTTTGGATATTCTCCTTTTTTTATAGACTTACCGAAAGATAGATATGATTTTTTAATAAATAGTGTTTTCATTTATTTTACCTTGTTAGCTTCAATGATTAGTGTTAATTTTATAATTGCAAAAAATACTAATAAAGGAGCAATGACAAATAAATTATTAAGATCACTGCCAATTGATGCAAGAAGTGTAGTAGGCACCTCTTTTATATTACCTATATTAATTTTTTTAATATTTTCTTTACCAAATATATTAGCAGGTATTGGTGTAAGTTTTATGTTAGTAGAAAAAATCATTGTAAATCCATTTAATTTACTTTTAACATTTATAATTTTCTATATATATGCATCAATAACATTTAGTATGGCAATTATATACCCAGAGAGCAGTGTAGTATCTTATTTAAAAAGCGTACCATTATTTATATTAATAATAGGTATTGCTTTAGTAGAAAAATTACTTAAAAATATAAATTATGATGTTTCAAATATTTTAAATTCATTACCTCTTGTGGTACTTATATTAGCAGTAATATCAATATTTATATTAATTGTTTTTTACAAGTTTTCCTTAAATAAATTTATAAGAAAAGAATTATAATACTTGTTTTATAAGAATATAGTGTTATTTGAAATTATATAGAGATATGTAAATATACATATGATAATATATAATAAAAAACAAAAAGTAATATTTGAAATATGGAGGTTATGAAATGGCAAGCAAAATGTTACACACATGCATAAGGGTAAAAGATTTAGATAAATCTTTAAAGTTTTATAAGGAAGCTCTAGGTCTTGTTGAAACAAGAAGAAGGGATTATCCAGAATATAAATTCTCTTTAGTTTATCTTTCAGATAAAGAAGATGGATATGAAGTAGAATTAACTTATAACTATGATCAAGAAAAGCCATATGATTTAGGAAATGGGTTTAGTCATATAGCTGTCGGGGTAGAAGATATAGAAGCTGAAAGAGAAAGACATATATCTTTAGGATATGAGGTTACACCTATGAAAGGTCTTTCAGATGGAGCTGCAACATATTATTTTGTAACAGATCCAGATGGATACAAGGTAGAGGTAATTAAACTTTAGGTATAATTATCTCAAAATAAGGGCTTGTATAAAAATAATTTTGACAAAGCTTACAAGTAGTATGAAGAGAATATGTAGTAATTCTCAGAATATGTTTGTGAGTTTTGTTTATATATTTTTATATAGCCCTTTATTTTTTTATTGAATTTGTATGACTTCACCAGAATACTTTAAGGAATATTGCTTAGGTGTTAACCCAAACTTCTTTTTAAATAATTTTATAAAGTGAGAAATATTTTCATATCCTAAATCATAAGCAATCTCTGTAACTGATGAAAACTTAAGTAGCCTTGCAGCCTCATTAAGTTTTAAGTTTGTAAGGTAGTCATTAGGAGTCATTCCCATAGCTTTTTTAAATTTTGAAGAAAAGCTTGGAAGAGACATATTTAGGGTATAAGCAATTTCTGAAACTGTTATATTATTTTTAAGATTTCCTTTCATTATCTGAATAGAACGATTTATTGGATTATTAAAATCACTAGCAATAATATCTTTAGCCCCTTTAGTATTTAATAGGCTATAAGTTATTTCCTGTGCATATAAATCAAGTAAAAATTCTTTATTATTTGTATCTTTAGTAGCAGTCTCTACAATTCTTTTAGTTGTCAATTCTATTAATTCATTATTTTCATTAAAAAATGGTTTTTCTAATATAGATTTATTTAAATCTACATCTAATTCATAAGATAGTTTTTCTGAAACTGTACTTATTAAATTTTCATTTAACTCTAAAACTAGAGCTTTAGTAGGTTTCTCAATTTTCATTTCCACACTTGAGTTTGGTGGAAGAAGCATATATTTAGATGAATCATATGTGATATTATCACCATTATTAATTCTTACATTCTTTTCTCCATCAACTATAGTACATAATCTTTTATATTCATAAGATTTGTATGTATCTTTATAATTTTTATCAAAGGTGTAATATAGAATTCTTAAATATTCAGTTTCTATACCATCTGCCAATTCAAGTTGTCTATCAAATCTATCCATAAAATTCTCACCTCATAATAAATAATATAAAAGCTTATTATAGTATTGTCAATTTCTGTCGATTTAAAAATGAGATATTTTTTAAAAAAATGGATTAGTTAAATTTTTAACGATAAATTAAAATTAAATTATAAAGTGAAAGCAAATATTGAGAATATACTTGAGAGAAAGACTTGGAGGAGAAATATATGAGTTATAAATTTTTTATGCCATCTATAAGTTTAATGGGAGCAGATTGCTTAAAAGACGCTGGAGAGCAAGTTGCAGAATTAGGATTTAAAAAAGCTTTAATAGTAACAGATAAAGTTTTAGGACAAATAGGAATAGTTAAAAAAGTAACAGATGTTTTAGATAATAAAGATATAGAATATGAAATATATGATGAAACTAAACCAAACCCAACAGTTAAAAATGTTAATGATGGTTTAGCATTATTAAAAGAAAAAGAATGTGATTTCGTTATTTCATTAGGTGGAGGCTCAGCTCATGACTGTGCTAAAGGAATAGCATTATTAGCTACTAATGGTGGAGAAATAAAAGACTATGAGGGTGTAGATAAATCTAAGAAACCTCAATTACCAATGGTAGGTATAAATACAACTGCTGGTACTGGTAGTGAGATGACTTTATTCGCTATTATAACTGATGAAGAAAGACATATAAAAATGGCTTTAGTAGATAAGCATTTAACACCAATAATAGCAGTTAATGACCCTATGTTAATGCTTGCTATGCCAAAATCATTAACAGCGGCTACTGGTATGGATGCCTTAACACATGCTGTAGAGGCTTATGTTTCAACTGCTGCTACACCAATAACAGATGCTTGTGCAGAGAAAGCTATAGAACTTATAAGTAATTATTTAGTGAATGCTGTTGAAAATGGACAAGATGTGGAAGCTAGAGATATGATGGCTTATGCTGAATACTTAGCAGGAATGGCATTTAACAATGCTAGCTTAGGATATGTTCACGCTATGGCTCACCAATTAGGTGGATTCTACAACTTACCTCATGGAGTATGTAATGCAATATTATTACCTCATGTTCAAGAATATAACAAAGCTACAAGTGCTTCAAGATTAGCTAAAATTGCTAAAATAATGGGTGGAAACATAGAAGGATTAACTGATGAGCAAGGAGCAGATCTTTGCATAGATATGATAAAATCATTATCACAAACTGTAGGAATTCCAGAGGGGCTTGGAGTATTAGGAGTAAAAGAAAGTGATTTTGAAACTTTAGCTACTAATGCTTTAAATGATGCTTGTTCATTAACAAATCCAAGAAAAGGAAACTTAGAAGAAGTAATAGCTATATTCAAGAAAGCAATGTAGTTACCAGATAATAAAAAAGAGTTTCAAGAAACTAGATATATTTAATTTTAAATAAATATAATTAATTGACCACTTTAAATTTCATAATATATGGGCAACAAGGCTTAGGCTTTGTTGCTTTTTTAAGTCTTTATGCATAATTTATGATATAATTTCTTTTGTATAAATAGATGGAAGGAATGATTTGATGAGTATAGCAGTAATGGCATGTAGAAAAATGATTGGGAAATGTGCTGCATCAGGATGTTTTAAGGCATATAATAATTCAACAGCGGCTTTTAGTATTTATGGAGAAAATAAAGAGGATTTAGCTAGTTTCTTTTATTGCGCTGGTTGCAAAGATACAATTGTTGAAGGAGAAAATTGGATACATAAAGTAAAACAATTAAAAAAGAATGGTGTAGAAACAATACATATATCTAATTGCATAAAAGTAGAATGTGATGATTATAAAAAGCATGAGAGAATTTTAGAAAAAGAGGGATTTAAGATAGTTAATGGAACTCATTAATTTGATTTTAAGTTAAATGAGTTTTATTTTAAATTTTAGTTTGGAGAAGAATTTGTTAGGGTATTATGAAAAAATAGCTTAATTATTCATAGAATTTAGGAGGGGAATAAATGAATTTAAAGAAGATACATCATGTAGCAATTATTGCTTCAGATTATAATAAATCAAAGAATTTTTATGTAAACTTATTGGGTTTAAAAATTATAAGAGAAGTTTATAGAGAAGAAAGAGATTCTTATAAGCTTGATTTAGAAATAGGAGATTCACAAATAGAATTATTTTCATTTAAAAATTCTCCTAAAAGACCAAGCTATCCAGAAGCTTGTGGACTTAGACATCTTGCCTTTGAAGTTGAAAATATTGAGAAGCAGGTTGAAGAACTTAATAAAAAAGGTATTGAAGTGGAAGAAATAAGAATAGATGAATTCACAGGACGTAAATTTACTTTTTTTAGTGATCCAGATGATTTACCTATTGAATTATATGAAATCGCATGTAACTAAAATGGTTACATGTGATTTTTTTGTTAATTTTATTTAAAAAGTATGATTTGTATTAATAAATTCTTATTTTTTTATAAAAAAATGTTTGAAAATCATTTTCGATTATGAGATAATCTAAGCTACCAGAGCAATTCATTCATTTTAGACGTAAATTTTCTTCGCATCAAGGAAAGTTTAATAGTTATAAGATTTATACAAAGTCTATTATATAGAATGAATTTTATGACCTCTTTAAAGCACAAAAATATAAATGAACTAATTATAAAAATATTTAATGAACTAATTATGAAAAAAATTTAAGGAGATAATGTTAAAAATGAAAAGAAAGAAATTAAGTATTTTTATACTATCAGCAGTTATAGTAACAAGTTCAATATCATATGGAATATCAGCAAAAGCTGATGAGCTTAAGGAAGTTAAAGGATATAATCAAAACATAAATGAATCAACTCAAAAAGGTGTGGCCAATAATAAGGTTTCAGTAAAAAAAGTTAATGGAGAAATTTTAGGCTATGCTAATCCGTTTACTATGTTACAAATACTAAATACCAATGAATCAACAGTAGAAGTAATTACTCAAAATGGATTAAGAGGATATTTAAATGCAGACGAATTTACTTTAGTAGAATCTGCTATTAATGATAAGCTAATTGAAAAAAACATGGAAGGGCATGTTACTAATGTTTCAACAGTATTAAATTTAAGAAAAGAGCCTAGAATAGGGTCTGAAATAATAAACAGATTAATTAATAATACTAAGGTTAACATAATTGGAAAACAAGGTTCTTGGTATAAGATTGAAGTGAACGGACAAAAAGGATATGTTTATGGCATGTTCTTAAATGAAGGAACTATAAAAGACAAGAATTCAAATATTGTATCAAATAAAAAATCAGAAGTTAAATCTGAAGATAAGAAGGAGAAAAAATCTTCAGTTAAAACAGATGCTAAAAAAGAAACAAAAAATGAAGCTAAAAAAGAGCCTGTTTCAGGGGCTAAGGCTAAAGTAGCACAAAAATCAAGTGAAGAAGCTAAAGTTAAAATAAATGAGGAAGTAAAACCAGTAATAAATAAAGAGGCAAAACTTGAGAATAATGCTGAAGTGAAATCAGAAGCTAAGGCAGAGATGAAAAATGAAGTTAAAACTGAAATAAATAAAGAGGTAAAGGCTGAGACAAACTCTGTAGTAAGTTCTGAAACAATACAACCAGTAAATACTGAAAGAAAGTCAGAAAATAACTTCCAAGTAAGACCGGAAATGAATACGGGAATAAAGTCTGAAGAAACAGAGATAGTATCTAAAGAAAACTTAGAGACAATTCAGAAAAAAATTTCAGAAGAAAAACCTGAAACAAATTTAGAAATGAATTCAGAAGTTAATGATAAAGAAGTTTCAGAAATAATTACAGAAACTAAAATAGAAGAAAAAAAAGAATCTAAACCTGAAGAAAGCGAAGACTTAAAGGCTGAAGAAAAATCAGAAATTAAACTAGATGATAAAGTCGAAGAAAAATCAGAAACTAAACCAGAGATTAAATTAGAAGCTAAAGCAGAAGATGTTTTACAAAGTGAAGAATATATATATTTAAGAATGAGTATATCTTATGGTGAAAGATTAGTTGATAGAAATGATATATACACAAAAGAATCATTAAAAGTTTTAAGAACTGAATTAGAAAAAGCGAAGAAGGTATTTAAAGATTCACAAAATTTAACTATGAAGTTAGTTGAAGATACAAGATATGATTTAGATAAAGCTATAATAGATTTAGTTAAATTAAGTGATGTTAAGAAACCAGTTAAGCCAAAAACTAATGTGGAAGTAAAGAAAGAGACTAATACTGAGAAAAATCAAGAAGTTAAGGCTGAAGAAGCAAAAACTGCACCAGAATCTAAAGTTGAAGAAAAATCAGTAGCTAAACCAAAGGTTAAAGTTGAAGAAAAACAAGAAGTTAAATCTGAGACAGCTTCAGAAGAGAAAGTAGAGTCTAAAAAAGAAGCTAAAGAACAGACAGATAATGTGGAAGTAATAGTTCCAGAAGTAAAAGCACAGGAAGATAAAGAGATTAAGGAAGATGATTCAGTTAAAACTAAAGAAGAAGTTAAGTCAGAGGTAGCTCCGGAGAAGAAATCTAGAGAAGAAGAAATAGAAGAAATTTTAAAAAGTGAAGAATATAGATTTTTATTAATGGATATAGCTTATGGAGAAAGATTAGCTGATAAATTTACTGTGTACACAAGAGATTCAATAAAAACATTAAATATTGCAATAGAAAAAGCTCACAGAGTAGTTAGCAAACCGGAAAAATTAACTAAAAAATTAGTTGAAGATACAAGAGATGATGTAGATAGAGCTATAGTAGATTTAGTTAAAAGAAATAATTAAAACTAAATTTATATAGAAGGTTTAGTTAATGTATTTAAAAACTTTTTGTAAAATTTTATTTAGGTTTAATCTAGTAGTATGTAAATTACATATTAATTTAGTAAGTATTTATATAATTTAATAAGTTTAATTAAGGGAGTTTTGTATAAAAACAAAACTCCCTATTTTAGGTATTAAATTTTAGAGAAGTTTGCAAATCTTTATATAGAAGTTTTTAAATCTTTTATATAAAAGTTTGTATGAAAATAAAGCATTTTAAGAGCTTATTATATCTTCTACATTTTAAATTCTATTTTAAATTAAAATTTGAAATTGAAATTCTTCCTTTGGAAGTGTTGTTAAGACTAAATTTAAAATTGGTCCTTTAACTTTAATATCATGTTCTTCAATATAAGATTTTAATTTGAAAATAGCTTTATCACGTTCATTTTCTTTATATGAAAGGCATAAATAGTTACCTTTAGGTATAATGAAATTATGTATATTTTTATAATCTTTTAGAAGCATATAAACCTCTGTATTATTATTTTCTAAGTCTTCTAAGGTATGTAAATAGAGTCCTTTTTCTAGAGAACGAGGAGGTTCTAAACTATTTATTTCTGATTTAAACTTTGAAAATACTTGCTCTCTATGGGAAACAACAAAATTTATATTTTTATTTAGTCTTTTTTTTACTACATATCTTTCATCAATATACTTTTTATGAATGTAATTTATGTTGCTTAGTTTAAAGTTACATTCAAAGGTATTCTTAATTTCACTTATATCTTCTTTTATCATATTTAAACTTTCAATTTCTTTTTCAATATCCCTTATTTTAAGCTCAAGAAACTTCGCAAATTCCTGAGAATCTATATTTTTATTTAGTATTAAATCAATTTCTTTTAAGGGAGTACCAATTTTTCTAAGATATTTTATAATCCTTAATTTTCTAAATTTATTTTCTGAATAATATCTATATCCACTTTTAGGATCAATATAAGAAGGCTTTAATAATCCTATTTTGTCATAGTTTCTTAGTCTATCTATGGACAAACCAGTAATTTTTGAAACTTCACCAATTGAAAAATATTTATCCATTAAAATAATCGCTCACTTTCTAAAAAAGTCTTTACTCTAGTATTATACTAGATTTTATAATACTTATTATTATAAATTTTATTAATTAAAGATAAGAAGAGTGAAAATTACAATGACAATTAAACAAATGAATATAAAAAGATTTAAATTACCTTTAATATTTGCAGTTTTATCTGTAGTATTAATGGGATTATACAAAACAATATTTGGAGTGGAAAACACTATTATAGGATTAATAATAGCAATGGCATCATATGCTTTTCTAAGATTAGATTTAACTTCATATCCAATTTATAAGTCTATGATATTTCTAATATTAAACTTATTTTTAGCAATAAGTGCATATATATCTGCCATAAATCCATTTGTGGGATTAATAATAAACTTTTTAATACTTTTTACAGTATCATTTATATATACAACAGAATTTAAAAATGTTATTTCTTATATCTTCCTATTGTTATATGTGTATATGTGGGAATATCCTATTAGTTTAGATGAGTTGCCAAGAAGGTTAGTGGCTATGGGGGGAGGTGTTTTCATTATTATTGGAATTCACATATTATTTAATAGAAGAAATTTTAAAAAGAATTCAAATAATATAATCATAAGATCTATAAAAAATATACAGATGGAAATCTGCCATATAATAAATGAAAGCTATAAAGAAAAGGAAAATATCTATATAGATAGTGAATTAAGAAAACTATTAGTTTTGATTGAAGGAAGAAACAACAATAAGTTTATAGGAAATAATAAAGATGATATTTATTTTAATATTGTACTTATATTAGAAAGAATAAATTCAATAATCAATAAAGTTGGCAAAATTAATAATAAATCTAAAGACGTAATAGACTATTTGAATAGTTTAAATCATGATTTAGAAAACATAACTTTATTTTTAGAAAGAAAAGTAGAGTTTATTAATGAGGAAAAGGATGGTTTAAGTAAGGGCTTTACCATAAATAATTGGACTGAGAAAGAATATGCTTTTTTAGAGGAATGTACTGAACTTATAAGACTTTTAGAGAAAAATATAAATAATTTATATGAATATAATAGGAAGAAATCAAGGAAGAGAATTAAAGTAAAATTTAATCTTAAGGAACTACTAATAGGAAATAGTTCTTTAAAAGTGAAACATTTAAGGGTAGCCTATTCATTAAAACTAGCCATAGCAGTATCTGTAATAATGTTTATAGTAGATTTATTTAAAATACCTCAAGGAAGATGGATTGTTACCAGCGTTTATGTGGTTATACAACCCTATGAAGAAGAAACCTTAACAAAAGCAATAAAAAGATTTAAAGGTACAATAATAGGAGTGATAATTTATATTTCTATATTTACATTTTTCCCACATATAATTCCTTTAGAATTACTTCTATTAATATTAATGTTCTTTTACTTTTTTCAAAAGGATTATGATAAAAAGGTTGTATGTACAGCACTTATGACATTAAGTTTGGGGTTATCTAGAAGTACAGTTGGATCTTTAGCCTTTTATAGATTTTTCTTCGTAATAATAGGAATAGTAATAGCTTTAATGGTTAATAAACTTATTTTTCCACAGAGTGTAAAAAGTTCTATATATGATTTAAAGGAAAGATATTTAGAACTAACAAATAAACTTCTTTGTGAGTTAAAGAGCATATTATATGAAGATGAATATAATGAGAATACAGTTAAACTTCTATTAGATTGTAACCTTATTGAATCTAAGTTAATGGAAAATAAATTAATCGCTGAAAATTTAGAACTTAAAGATTTAGTATATAAACAGAGTATAATTTTGAATAAGATAAGATGTCTTATATTATTTATAAATTACTCAAATTGGGGAATTACGTCAAAACATATTAATGTAGATAAAAATTTATTAAATGTAATTTTTCATAAAATAGAGGAAGAACTAAAGGAAATTTATTAAGAATAAAAAAGTATATAAAAATGATATTACCCCAAATTTTAGAAGTTAAAAATTAAGTCCTATTAAGATTACTAATTAAAATCAAAAAAATATTAAGAAACTCTTTAGAAAATCTTTAGATTTATCTGAGGAGTTTCTTTATTTTTAAAGTTTATTATAAGAGTGTAGCAAATGAGAAGAAAGCAATTAACAATTTAGAGAATATAAGTTCCCTTGGAAATTAAGTTAAGTTAAAGGGAAAGCTAAAATCAAAATTAATAAAAATATAAATTAAATAAATTTTTAAGTTGGAAGGTAAGGGGTATGGATTTTGGAACTATAACAAACTATTTTGCAGAGTACGGGCTTTTATTTTTATTTGTGATTATTCTTTTAGAATATATGAATTTACCAGGGCTTCCTGCAGGAATAATAATGCCAGCAGTAGGAGTGTTAGTTTCTAAAAGTGAAATGAGTCTTATAACAGCACTTTTGGTATCTGTAATAGCAGGACTAATAGGAAGTTGGATACTTTATTGTATAGGAAGATTTGGAGGGGAATTAATTCTTAAAAAATATCTAAAGAAATTTCCAAGTCACGAAAGCTTTGTAAATAGTAAAATTGATTATTTAAGAGAAAAGGGTTATACAGGAATTTTAATAAGCAAACTAATTCCAATGGCTAGGACAGTAATATCAATACCAGCAGGAGTTTTAAAATTAAATTTTTTTAAGTATAGTGCTTATGCAACTTTAGGAATTTTTATATGGAATACAGTTTTAATATCATCAGGGTATTTCTTAGGAGAGGAATTATTAAAATTTTTAGGATAGAAATAAGGAGGTGTTTTTTTGAAAAATAAAATTGAAAATATATAAAGATAAAGGTTAGGGGGGAGTACTAAATTGAAGGCGGTAGTTAAGCGCGTTTACAATGGATATTTAAACTTTGTACTAAAGACAAGTACAGTAAGTTTTGAAAATTTTTATGAGATAGATGATGAGATTATGGATAATTGTATTTTAGGCTTTTGGAGGGAAAATAGTTATTCTATGAATCTTCTATTAAAAAAATTAAATAGATATTATAAAGTTAAAAAAAATCAAGAGTTAGATGTAAATGTAGTTGTTACAGATGACTCTAGAGGTGAGTATATAGAATATATTCTTAATTCTTATGGAGCTAATGCTCTTAAAATGCCAGATGATGTTCATAAGAAAGAATTTATTAAGGAATTAAGGGAAAAAAGCAAGGAGGACTCCTTAGTTGCTTTAGCTTTAGATGGTCCCATAGGTCCATTACATGAGCCAAAGGAAATAGCCTTTTCCTTAGCAAAAGATTCAAATAAACCTTTTGTTGGAATAAAGGTTCGGCATTCAAAGAGGTTAAAATTAAAAAATAAAAGTGACAACTATGGCATACCACTTCCTTTTACAAAAATACAGTTTTCAGCAGATGTTTTTGGAAATATAGACAATGAGGTATTAACAAACTTTAAAGAATATAAGGAAATAGTTAAGGAAAGGCTATGTTTCTAACAGTGAAAAAGCTTTCTATGATATTATTATATTGAAATTATTGGATAAAATTTAAAGAATTAGAGAAATATTTTAGTTTAAGCTTATAAGATTAGATAGTCTTTAAGAGAGATTTAAAATCAACACTAATTAAATTATAGCTAAATTTAAAAATAAAATTAAGCTAAGTTTTATATGGTATCTAATAAAAATATAGTAATAAAAAAGGGAGTAATAAAGAGATGGAAAAGTATAATGTTTTAGTTGTTGAAGACGAAAAGGAAATAGCAGAGGCTATTGAAATATATCTAAAAAATCAAGGATACAATGTATTTAAAGGAAGTAATGGTTTAGAAGGATTAGAAATAGTTAAAAAAGAAGAGATTCATCTAGCTGTTGTTGACATAATGATGCCTAAAATGGATGGAGCAACAATGGTAATGAAAATTAGAGAAAGTTATGACTTTCCTATAATAATGTTATCAGCAAAATCAGAAGATATGGATAAAATTTTAGGAATTAATATTGGAGCAGATGATTATGTAACAAAACCATTTAATCCATTAGAGCTTCTTGCAAGAGTTAATTCTCAATTAAGAAGATATTCTAAATACTTAAGCATGGTGAAAAAGGATGAGAAGAAAACAAATTCTTATGCCATAGGTGGATTAGAAGTTAATAGTGATAGAAAAGAAGTAATATTAGATGGAGATGTAGTAAAAGTAACTCCTATAGAATTTAAAATACTTCAATTACTTATTAAGAGTCCAGGAAGAGTTTTTTCAGCAGAAGAAATATATGAAAGAGTATGGAATGAAAATGCAGTAAACACAGACACTGTAATGGTCCATGTAAGAAATATAAGAGAAAAAATAGAGATAGATCCAAAAAATCCAAAATATTTAAAGGTGGTGTGGGGAGTTGGCTATAAAATCGAAAAGCAATAAGGAAAACTTACAAGTTAATAAGGAAAATAGAACTAATAAAACAAAGTGGGTTTTTACAATAATAACCTTAATATTAATAGGAATTATATCTGTATGTTTATTATTATCATATCCTATAATAAAGAAAAATGCTCCAAACTATATTACAAGTTATAGTTTACTTGATAATTATAATTTTAGAGAAAAAATAATAAATACAAACTATGGAATTTACTATGATTATTTAGAGAAAAAAGCTGAGGAAAATGACAAAGAACTAAATCCTATAGAGGATTTATTCACTTTAAAAAGGGAAAATATATCTAATAGTGAAGAGAGTTCAGAATATAACTTAAATGAAGATAAGAGACAGTTAAATTCCCATGTTAAAGAACTTATTAATAGAATACATTCTTTAGGAAACTTAAGGGTATATGCTATGGATGAAGAGGGGAATACAGTATATGAAACAAAGGGAGATCAAAATTGGTTGCTTGAAGCCTTAGCAAAGGGTTCATATATGGGAAAAGATGATTTAGAAAATTATTATAGATTTTATATGGTAATTAAGTATAACAACAGAGGAAAGGTTTCTTTAGAAAAAATTTATGGGGAAGATAGCCATAGAATAAATAAGTTATTATTAAATATGGATTCACATTATTTTTCATATCACAATGAATATGAAGCAAAGCCTATAGAAAATATGACCTATGTGTATGCAGTGCCAAAAACTTTAGAATATCAAGATAACTTATATTATAGTGAAATGAATCATAAGATTATGGCACTTGGGAGTGCTAGCGCTCCTTTTATAATGATTGGAATAATAATTACTTGTTTATTTGCCTTACTTATTCCATTTAAATATACAAGAGAGGTTTTAGGTTTTAAGAAGTTTACAAAGATTCCTTTAGAGATTAACTTTATAATAGCTTCAATTATGTTAGCATTCACAATTGAAAGTGGAAGCCTTATAATAAGTCCAACACTTCAAGGAGGATTAAGTGAAGCTCTAAAAATGACCAGCTTACCACATTTAGATATAGTTACTAATATAATTAATGTACTTTATTGGATGGTCATATATGGATTTGTATTCTTTGAAGTAATCTATGTAAAATATATATTTAATATTGGATTTAAAAATTACTTAAAGAAGCATGTCTTAGTTTATAAATTTAAAAATGTTATATTTGCTATATTAAGAAGGTTAGTAAACTGTATTAAAGGAATAGATTTAAATAAGAATAGTGATAAGGTTCTTTTAATACTTTTAGGAATAAACTTTGTCATTGTATCAATCCTTTGTTCAGTTTGGTTCTTTGGAATATTTGGAGTAGTCATATATTCAGCAGTTTTATTCTACTTTGGTAGAAAATATATAGATAAGTGGAAAAAGGACTATAACAAAATTTTAGAAAAGACTAAGGAAATATCAAATGGAAACTTAGACTCTAAGGATGATGAAGATTGTGGCTTCTTTAATCCAATGAGGGATGAATTAAATAATATTCAAAAGGGGTTTAAAGCAGCAGTCGAAGAAGAGGTTAAGAGCCAAAGAATGAAAACAGAGCTTATATCAAATGTTTCTCATGATTTAAAAACTCCATTAACATCAATAATTGCTTATGTTGATTTATTAAAAGGAGAAGAAGATGAGGAAAAAAGGAAAGCTTACTTAGAAACTTTAGAGAGAAAATCACAAAGGTTAAAACACTTAATAGAAGATTTGTTTGAAGTAAGTAAAGCTACTACTGGAAATATAAATTTAAATATAATGGATGTGGATATTTCATATCTTATGAAACAAGTTGTTTTAGAATTAGACGATAAAATAAATGAAGCTGGTTTAGATATGAGACTTTCATTGCCAGAGGAAAAAGTAATATTGCCACTAGATGGACAAAGAACTTACAGGGTATTTGAAAATTTAATAATTAACGTAGTTAAATATGCTCTTCCTAATTCAAGGGTGTATATAGATATTAAAGAGGGAAGAGAAAATGTTGATGTGACTATAAAAAATATTTCAGCAGATGAAATAACCTTTAATATTAATGAAATTTCAGATAGATTTGTAAGAGGTGATAAATCACGTAATACAGAGGGTTCAGGATTAGGGCTTGCAATAGTTAAGAGCTTTGTTGAACTTCAAGGTGGAAAATTCCATATAGAAGTAGATGGCGATTTATTCAAAGCCATAATAAACTTTAAGAAAAAGTAATTTAAAAAGTTATATAAAAATAATAAAACTTACAAACATATTCTGAGAATTACTAGATCTTAAGTGAAAGTCCAAATTTTAATTTGGAAACTTGAACTTATCCAATGGAACTTTAGTTACATTGGAGTCATTTGAATAAATTATTACTCCGAAGATATTACTAAAGCTTCAAAACTTAAGTGAAAGCCCAAATTTTTAATTTGGAATCTTGAACTTATGCAATAGAACTTTGTGAGATTGTATTCCTAAGAAATTAACAGTCTCAGCTTCTTAACGTAATATCTTCTCCGTAATAATTTAAATTCTAAAGCTCATCTAGATATTCTCTTTATATTATTTGTAAGTTTTATAGTTTTAGGGAGTAAAACTTCGTTGCTTTATGCCAGATGATGTAAGCCCATTACTTTAATTTTTGGTATTGTATATATTTTTTGATTATCTCCAAACTAACTGCTCCAACAGTATCAATACAATAACCTTTGCTCCATAGGCCACTTCCCAAAAACTTAGTTTTCTTTAAATTGGAAAATGCTTCAAATAGTTTTAAAAGTTCCTATTCTAATTCACCTTTAAAAATATGATGTCTATATTTTGGATAAAAGCTATATTACAACTAATATTATATGCGCTATTCTTTATCTTTTTTATTTTCTCTTTCAATTATAAGTTTCATTCCTTCTTCAATTAAATCATTAGCATTAATTCCTTTTTGAAGTGCTAATATTCTAATGTTTTTGTATAACTCTTCATCTAATGTTGTATTGACATTTTTTCTTGCCATTGTATTCACCTCGCAATATTTTAATTATATTATAATACATAGTTGGCTATGTATAAATGTAGAGTTATAATTAATCACATAGATAACTATGTGGGGAGGTGAAACAAAATGAAGCTAAGTTTTAAATTTAAACCTAATATTAGTAAAAAACAATTAGAAATAATAGAAGAATTGTCTTATCATACAACTAAACTATATAATATTATTAATTATGATTTAAGAGAGAATGGGGCAAAAACTTATTATGATATAGAAAAAGAATACAAATCAAATTGGCACTGTGATTTTTTACATAGTCATACAAGGCAGCAGATGTTTAAGGTGTTAGAACAAAATTGGAAATCTTATTTTGCAAGTGTTGAAGATTTTAGAGTAAATCCAAGCAAATATAAAGCAAAACCAAGACCACCAAAATTTAAAAATATTGATAAAAATAAAAATGAGATTATATTTACTAATCTTGCTATAAGATACGATAACGGATTATTAAAATTATCATTATCAAAAACTATAAAGTCATTATTTAATGTGGAAAGTCTTAATTTTGTAGTTTCTAAAAAACTACAAAGCATTATAAATTGGAATAGCTTACAACAAGCAAGATTTAATTATGATAAAGTTCAAAAATGTTGGTATCTAATTGTAATTTACAATAAAAAAGAATTAGAAAATAATAAAACAAATATCTGTTCAATAGACTTAGGTCTTGATAATATTGCTACATTAACATTTAAATATGGTTTAAATCAATATATCTTTTGTGGTAAAAAACTAAAATCAATTAATTCTTATACTAATAAACAAATAGCACATTTACAATCAATAGAGATGTTTAAATATGGTTCTGATAAGTTTAAAAATACTAAAAGAATTAATAAAATTAGAAGATATAGAAACAATTATATAAATGATTATATGCATAAAGTTTCTAAATCTATAATTGATAAAGCCATTGAAAATAATGTAGGTAAAATAGTAATAGGAAATCTTAAAGGAATAAAACAAAATATGGATTTTAATAAAAGCTTTACTCAAATACCAATACAACGTTTGGCAGAGCTAATAAGCTATAAAGCTAAATTACAAGGAATAAAAGTTAAATTTCAAGATGAAAGTTACACAAGTGGTTGTAGTGCTTTAGACTTAGAAGTTATCACAAAGAAGAATTATGATAAATCAAGAAGAATAGTTAGAGGATTGTTTTTAAGTAGTTATGGACTTATAAATTCAGATATAAATGGAAGTCTAAATATACTTAGAAAATCAGAAAAATGTATTCCTGACTTAATTAAATTAAAGAGGGATAATGGGAAATTGGACTCTCCCAAGCGTATAAGGGTGGCTTGTTAATTAGAGTGGAAACTTAAATATCAAACTACGCTAAAAGAATCCTCGTGTTTTTTTATTCGAGGTAGTTCAAAAATGTGGTATAATGCTCCATAGAAGAAATGACTAGAGGGAAAAGAGGAATAGAGAGAATGATAAAAAGTATAAAAAAGAATTTAAAACCTAAGATTCTTATAAGTAATTTAATTTTGATAATTGGTATAGTTATTTTTGTTACTTTATATGGAGCTGTCTTTGGAAGTGCTAATAGTCTTGTAGGGGTATGCGCCATAACTGCAATGCTTATGTTTGTAGATGTTCATTTAAGTTTAAAGTTAAATGAAGCTATTATAACTACAGTGTTATCCTTTGTTCTTATGGGAGTTTCAAGTCAAATAGCTTCAATAAATCCATTTTTAGGATTTGTAGTGAATTTCATAAGCATATTTGTAGTTTCATATTTAGTTACTAATGCTATGGAAACAAAGGCGTATTTGCCTTTTATACTTTGTTACGTATTTGTAGAGGGAACTCCTATTACATGGAGCGAGTTGCCAAGAAGACTTATGGCTCTATTAGTTGGAGGAGTATTAATAGCTTTAGTTTATTATTTCAGTCACAGAAAAAAAGATGACTCTGATCATATGAATATAAGTGAAATGATAAAAACTATGAATAAAAACACCCTTCAATTTAACTTTTCATTAAGAATGGCACTGGCTGTATCCATAGCTATGCTACTTGGAAGCATACTTGGTTTTCAAAAATCAATGTGGATAAGCATTACTGCAATGTCAATAACTCAACCACATTTTGATGACACTAAAACTAGGGTTAAAGAAAGATTTTTTGGTACTTTAATAGGATCAGCAATATTTGTATTAATATTTGTTTATCTTGTACCACAACAGTTTAGTAGTATAGTTTTACTTATCCTAAGTTATATTTACACATTCATCAAAGAATATAAAATAAAGATGGTATTCATAACTATGAGTTCTTTAGGAGCTGCAATGATTTTATTCCAACCAGGAGTTTCAGTACCTATGAGAATAGCTTTTATAATAATGGGCATAGGTATAGCTTTAATAGTAAATAAAGTTATCTATGGAAGATTAAAATTAGAGGAAAGCAATGAAGAATTAGATGAGACTATTAAAAATATAGATAAAGTAAATGATGAACTTTAGATTGAATTTACCATGTATAATTATGATTTCATACAGTTAATTAATCTTTATAAAGCTTAACTTTATAAAGATTAGATTGGATAATTGAATATGTAAAATTAGTTTTTAGGAAAAGAGTAGTTTCTTTAATCTAAAGATTAATAAAAGTAAAAATATATATTAAGTTATTAAGAGGCTTGTATCAAAGTACTCATTAATAAAATTTATAGATTCTTAAAGGAAGATAATATAACACTTTTTATATTAAAGAATAATATAGAAGTATTTTATATTAATTAATTTAAGGAAAGTGTTTATAAGTTTTATGATGAGGAGTTGGTACAAGCCTTTTATAGTTTGGGGTATATGTACTAAGAAAGAATTAAATATTATGACTATTAAATTGAAGAATTGAAAAAACTTTAGAAATATAATTAAAAAATTTAAAATAAGTAATAATATTTTTTTTATAATTTATAAACTAAGATTTTCTATATTATTAAATATGTAACTATAATATGTGTTTAATTTTAATAATATAATTTTACTTAAAAATAGAATTCAGAAAAATAAAATTTAAAAATAGCGTGTTATAAATTGTAAAACGAATTAAATTTACCCAAATATTATGATTTGATAATATAAAAATATATTTCAATAGGGAATAAAATATATGAAATAAAACTAAAATTAAGCGGGAAAGGAAATATTATTAAAAGTAAAAGGCTTTTTATAAAAATGATATTAATATTAGGTGAAATTATGAGTTTATGCAAGGGAAGTATTAAGATTGGGAAAAAAATATTAAGAAGAGGACAAATAAGTATCTTTTTAAAAGATATCTAAAAAAGAACTATGATTTTACAGTGTCAGAATTTAAAGATAGAAATAAATTCGAACTTTTAGAGCCTGTTAGTGTGGAAGGATTAGATTTTTTTGTTGATGTGGAATTTAAGGGGATTAGACCAAAGGAAATAGATCTTAGAAGTATTGATAACATGGAGAAATATCAATTTGAGCGATATGAACAGTGGGTTTCCAATAATTTGGGAGTTTCTTTAGAAGAGAGTAAATGGAAAAAAAGAAAGTTTAATTGGGGAAATTTAAGTGTTAAGCTTTCAAAAATAAGAAAAGATGATTTGGGATGTATAACAATAAAAGTTATATATAAATAATAGTTTCAGTTCAATGACATAAATTAATAGTATTTCTTTTTTATAAAGAAATACTATTAATAAAATGCTTTAAAAGTTATAAGAAAAGTAAAGTTAACAAAAAGTTCATAAATGTGAGCGTTTGTTGAAAAAAGTCAAATGTATTTTTTTGTAAAAAAGTGATTTTATAAGAAATAAGTAGAAATTTTTTGTAAAAAAGACTTTTTATTTTGAAAAAATTAGTGATTTTAAGATAATGTAAATAATATTTTTCAATACAACTAATTTATAAATAAAGTATATACAAGTTTAAATATTTTTTTTGGATATAAATTTAATAATTTTAAATAATGTAAAGAGTGTGTATTAAAAAATAATCATTAAAATAGTAAAAAAAGAAAAAACAGAAATTATAGGGGTCTTTATGAAAGAAAGGTTTTAGTATATTATAGTTAAGTGAGATTAATTTGTTGAAAATATTAAAAATAAATAGAGTAATAGGAGGATTCATGGAAGAAAATACTATAAGCTTACAAGAGATTGCTTACGTTTTAAAAAAGAGATGGAAACTAATAGCATTAATTACTATAGCTGCTACATTAGTTTCAGCAATATTAAGTTTTTTTGTTATAAAACCACAATATGAATCAAAAACTAAGCTTTTCATTGGTAAGCAAGAAACAAGTCAAAATACTGCGACATATGATAATAATGATATCATGATGTATCAAAAACTTATGAAGACTTATGCGGAACTTGTAAAGACTTCAGATTTAGTTACTAAGGCAGTTAAAAGTACTGATTTAAATTATAATCAGAATGAAATAAAAAGGGTTTTAGACAATCTTACTGCTAATCCAAGTGCAGACACTCAAATATTAGATTTAAGCTATAAGGGCGGTAATCCTGAGGATGTTTTAAAGATAACAGAAGCTATAACAGATGAATTTATTTCAGAATCTAAGGAGCTTATTCCAAATGGAAATGTACAAGTTATACAAAAGCCTCAACTTCCAGAGCAAACAGTAAGTCCGAATAAAACACTCAATATACTTATAGCTTTTGTTTTAGGTCTTATTGTAGGAGTAGGAGCAGTACTTTTACTTGAATACTTAGATAATACATTTAAATCAAGAGAAAATCTGGAAAAAACTTTAGATTTACCTATAATAGGTACAATTCCAGATTACGATAATATGGAAAAATAGGAGGAAAGTAGATGTTAATATTAGAAAATAATCCGCAGTCAGTAGCAGCTGAAAGTTATAGAACCTTAAGAACAAATATACAATACTCTTCCTTTGATAATCCGGTTAAATCAATAGTTATGACTAGTTCTGAACCAGGTGAAGGAAAATCAACAACTAGTGGAAATTTAGCTCTTTCCTTTGCACAAGATGGTAAAAAGGTAATTCTTATAGATTGTGACTTAAGAAAACCAGTTGTACATAAAAATTTTGGAATAAGCAATTCTATAGGATTGTCAGAATTTTTAATAGGAAAGGTGGAATTTTCTAAGGTGGTTTACAAACATGAATCAGGACTTCATGTATTACCGTCAGGAACAATTCCGCCAAATCCATCAGAGATGTTAGCTTCAAGGGCAATGGAACATCTTTTAACTCAATTAGAGGAAAAGTATGATTATATAATATTAGATACTCCTCCAGTTAATGCAGTAACAGATTCAAAGATTCTTTCAACAAAGGTTGATGGAACTATACTCGTTGTAAAGTATGGATATACAAAGAAGGATGCTGTAATAGAAGCTGTAAAGGGACTAAGAGCAGTTAATGCTAATATAATAGGAACTGTATTTAATGGAGAGGAAACACAAAGGGGGAAATACTATCACTATTATAAGAAAGATTAATATTAAATAGAACAACTTAAAACTTATTATACGGAGTGTAAGTTGTCAATTTTGATGTAAAAAACTAAAAAAAGCAAATAATATTTTAAGGGGTATATTTTGCTTTATATAAATAAAACTAATTAAAATATTTAGTTGAGAAAATAATTTGGTTAAGGGGGAGTTAAGTAACGTGTCAAAAATAAGTAAAGTAAAAGGAATTTTATTAGTACTAATAGATATACTCCTTATCAATATAGCTTATATTTTTAGTATGCTAGTTAGATTTGCCTTTAATGGACCAGTATTAGGTGATATACCAAAAGATCAATGGAATTTATATCTTAAATGGATGCCTATTATAGTAGTAATATATGTTGTTCTATTTATATTCTTTAAAATGTATAAGAGTCTTTGGAGTTTTGCTGGATTAGATGAAGTCATGAAAGGCGTTGCAGTATGTGTAATAGGATGTTTAATTAATGTTATTATTATGGTTTTCTTAAATCCTAGAATACCTATGATGGTAACTTTATCAGCAGGAATATTAACAATGGTATTTACCATTGGATTTAGGCTTTCATTCAGAATGTATAGAAGACTTGTAATCTATGGAACATTAAAGGGAATTGAATCACAAAAAAATGTTTTAATAGTTGGAGCTGGTTCTTGTGGAAGATTAGTTATTAATGAAATGAAAAGAGAAACAGGAGCTGGATTTAAGCCTATAGGAGTTATAGATGATGATAGAAGTAAGCTTGGAACTTATATAAATGGAGTAAAAGTTCTAGGAAATAGAAACGATATAAAAAACATTGTTGAAAATAAAAGAGTTGATTTGATTTTAATAGCTATAGCATCAATAACTTCTGATGAAAAGAAAAAAATCATAGAAGCCTGTCATGCAACTAAGGTTAAGGTTAAAATAATGCCTGGAGTTTATGAAATGATAGGTGGTAAGGTTAACTTAACTAAGATGAGAGACGTTGACTTAAGAGATCTTTTAGGAAGAGAAGAGGTTAAGCTTAGTAAAGATGAAATAGCTAATTATATAAAAGGTAAAAGAGTTTTAGTAACTGGTGGAGGGGGATCTATTGGTTCAGAACTTTGTAGACAAATAGCTAACTTTAATCCAAGAGAATTAATGATTTTAGATATTTATGAAAACAATGCTTATGATTTAGAAATGGAATTAAATAGAACACATCCAGAGCTAAAGAAGCAAGTAATAATAGCTTCAGTTAGAGATAAAGAAAAGTTAGATTCTATTTTTAACAGTTTTAAACCACAAGTAGTATTTCATGCAGCGGCACATAAACATGTTCCTTTAATGGAGACAAGCCCTGGAGAGGCAATAAAAAACAATGCTGGTGGAACTTTAAACACTGCAGAGTGTGCAGATAAGTATGGAGTAGAAAAATTTGTATTAATTTCAACAGATAAGGCTGTTAACCCAACTAATGTAATGGGAGCAACTAAAAGAATGTGTGAAATGATAATACAAGCTATAAATAAAAAAAGTAAAACAGATTTTGTTGCTGTTAGATTTGGAAATGTTCTTGGAAGCAATGGTTCAGTAATTCCTCTATTTAAAAAGCAAATAGCTGAGGGAGGACCAGTTACCTTAACAAACAAGTATATAACAAGATATTTTATGCTTATTCCAGAGGCGGCTCAATTAGTTCTTCAAGCAGGAGCATATGCTAAGGGAGGAGAAATCTTTGTCTTAGATATGGGTAAACCAGTTAAGATATATGATTTAGCAAAGAATTTAATAAAACTTTCAGGCTATGAACCTTTTGAAGATATAGATATTAAAATAGTTGGATTAAGACCAGGAGAAAAGCTTTATGAAGAACTTCTTATGGATGAAGAAGGATTAACGGAAACAAAACATAAGAAAATTTTTATTGGAAAACCTGGAGATTTTGACTTTCACTATGTAAAAACAAAGATAGACGAACTTATTAATATAAGTAGATTTGGAACAGGTGATGATATAAGAGATAAAATAGAAGAAGTTGTTCCAACATATAATAGGTTAGATAAAAAAATAGAAGTTAAAAGTTTAGAAGATGTTGCAATAACTTATAATTAATCATTAAGGAGAAAATTAACAAATGAAAATACATCGAAATTTATATAGTAGATATAATATGACAAAATAATTATAATATTAGCATTTTACGAACTTAATTTGAAATATATTTCTTGTCTTTGTTGATACAAAATTTAACTCTAAAAATGGAGTATAAAAATTTGAATAAGGAGATTTTAGATATAAGCTCGTAGCTAGATGAAAGATTCCACATTGGCTTGTTGTCGTGTGAAAAAAATAAAAAGAGAAATCAAAAGTATTTCATTTCTATGCAGCTTATGATTGTTCCCATAAGAGGTATAAAAGATTAGGAATTATAATAAATTTAATTTTACTATTAACCTAGTGGGAGTAGACAGTCGGTGTTCTTAAAATTTAATACTGGCTGTTTGGCGTAAATAATTAATATACTATTTTATTTATAATAACCAAAAGTATTTTATATGAAAGAGAGAAGAAGAATATGTTTTTGAAGCTAATGTACATAACAAACAATCCGGAAATAGCTCTGATTGCTGAAAAGTATGGCGTGGATCGTATATGGATTGATCTGGAAACATTGGGGAAAGAAGAACGCCAAAAGAATATGAATACTGTGAAATCTAATCATAGTATTGAAGATATAAAAAGGATTAAGCCGTTGCTTAAGAAGTCCGAAATGTTGGTTAGGGTTGATCCTTGGTGTGAAAATTCAAAGGAGCAAATTGAAGCAGTGATAGCTGCTGGTGCTGATATAATTATGCTTCCAATGTGGAAATGTGTTGAGGATGTAGAGAATTTCCTCGATTGTGTTAATGGGAGAACTAAAACAACATTATTACTTGAAACTAAGGAAGCGGTTAATTGTCTTGACGATGTTATTGCTATGGGAGGATTTAATGAAATTCATATAGGATTAAATGACCTTCATTTAAGTTATGGTATGTCATTTATGTTTGAACTGTTAGCAAATGGAACGGTAGAAATGTTGTGCAACAAATTTAAAGAAAAATGCATACCGTATGGATTTGGGGGGATTGCAAAAATTGGAGATGGTCTGCTTCCAGCAGAAAAAATTATCATGGAGCATTATCGTCTTGGATCTACGAGAGCTATACTATCAAGAACTTTTTGTGATAATGCTTTCTATAAAAGCATTGAAGAGATAGATAGGAGATTTGAAATAAATATGGAAGAATTGCATAAATATGAAAATAAACTACAACTTTTGGATGATGGTGTATTTCTTGAGAATAGAAATGAAATAAATAATATAGTTGAAGATATTGTAATGAGGATTTAAGGAGAAAAGAAAAATGTACTTTAAAGTAAGGCGAATAATCGATATCATTATTTCAAGTATTGCTTTGGCTGTGTTATCACCTATTCTTTTAGTGATATCAGTTGCAGTAAAAATAGATTCTAAAGGTGAGGTAATATTTAAACAACTTCGTATTGGTAAAAATGGAAAATATTATAGAATGTATAAATTTAGAACAATGATTCCTAATGCGCAAAATATAGGAACTGGTGTTTATAGCTTTGAAAATGATCCTAGAATAACGAAAGTTGGACATTTTTTAAGAAAAACAAGCCTTGATGAATTACCACAACTTTGGAATGTTGTAAAAGGAGATATGGCTCTTGTTGGCCCTCGTTCTCCTGTCGTTGGACATTTCCCGGAATACGAAACTTTAAATGAGGCTTACAAGAGAAGATTTGATGTTTTGCCAGGAATAACAGGTTTGTCTCAAGTGGTTGGGCGAAATGAGTTTTCTTGGGATGAGAAGGTTAAGTACGATAATATTTATATAGATAAAGTAAAGAAATATGGATTTTTATATGACATAAAAATAATTTTTCTTACAGTTGCAAGAGTTTTTTCAATGAGCGATGTAGCAGAGTCACCAGAGAATATGGAAAAAAATAAAGAAATTTTAGAAACAAAATAAAAAGTTATTTTAATGGAGGAAAATGAAATATGAAAACTGATGTTGCTAATAGGTTTATATGGTATAAAAAAGAGATTCTTAATGTTAATAATGCAAAGATTAATATTCTTGCACCTACAGCACAATTTGGGCTAAATGTGTTTGAAGGAATACCATGTTATTGGAATGATGAAGAAAAACAACTTTATGCCTTTCGCTTAGATGAACATTATGATAGACTCCTACGTTCTGCAAGGCTTATTCAGATCAACTGTCCATATAGTAAAGAGGAGTTTAAACAGGCACTTATTGATGTTGTTAAGGCAAATGAATATAATGAGAATATTTCTGTTCGTCAAACATTATTTGTTGATGGTTTTGGTTCTTGGGGCTCAGAAGAATCAGTTGATATGTTTGTAGCACCAATTCCAAGAGGAAAGACAAGCTCTGAGTATAATAAAAAGGGATTACATTGCTGTATTACGTCTTGGAGAAGAATATCTGATACAACACTTTCTCCTAGAATTAAATGTGGAGCAAATTATCTTAATAGTCGTGTTGGACAGAGAGAGGCGTTAAGAAATGGTTACGATACTTGTTTGTTCCTTAATGAATTTGGAAAAATTTCTGAGGGACCAGGTTCATGCTTTTTTATGGTTAAAGGTAATTTTATTATTACGCCACAACTTACAGATAGTGTCTTAGAAAGTATTACTAGAGATACGATAATTAGTTTAGCTCAGGAGTTGAATTATAAAGTAATAGAGCGAACTATTGATCGTACAGAACTGTATACTTGCGATGAAGCGTTTTTATGCGGTTCAGCAATGGAAATAACGCCCGTGTTTAGTGTTGATAAATACTTAATAGGAAATGGAAATACAGGAGAAATAACAAAAAAATTACACATGTTTTATCTAGATGTTGTCAGAGGAAAATTTGAAAAATTTAAAAATTGGGTAACACCAATTTATAAGGAGTAAAAAATGAAAATAACTTTTATTACAGGACATTTATGCAAAGAAAGACATGCCTTGTTAAATGAATTGGCTTTAGATTTAGGTGAAAATGGAGCAGAAGTAACTGTACTTACGGGGTTTCCATCTAGACGCATTTCAAATGAAATTAGAGAATACTACTTACAGAATCCTATTGAGCATATTTCGGAAAATGTAGTTGTAAAAAGAATAGGGACACAAAAAGGTGAGGGGACAGGTCTATTTGTTCGTATGATAAATTACTTAATTTTAACAAGAAAATTATATAAAGAAGCAAAAAATACAGAGACTGATGTATATTATATTTATAGCTCACCTCCATTTTTGGGATGGATAGGTGGCAAATTAGCTAAGTTTGCTCCTACACTATATAATGCTCAAGATCTTTTTCCAGATACGTTAATTCATATGAAGAATTTGAGCGAAAAGCTTTTGTTAATTAAATATTTTAGATATAAAGAAAAAAAGGCATATCAGGATAATACAAGAATTGTTACGATATCTAATCAAATGAAGAATACAATTGCAGAATTAGGGTGTCCTACAGAAAAAATAGATGTTATATATAATTGGGCAGATACACTAAATTTACATCATGTTTCAAAATCTGATAATCTACTGATGGATGAATTAGGTGTAGATAAAACAAAATTTACTGTATCATATGCAGGAGATATTGGTTTGTTTCAAGGTTGGGATGTAGTACTTGATGCTGCTAAAGTTTTAGAAAAAAAGAATCCTAAAGTACAATTTGTTATTATTGGTAGTGGATCATATAAGAAACAAATGGAAGAAAGGATTAAAAACGAGAAAATTTCAAATGTTAAAGTATATCCTTTACAATCGGCATCGCGTTTATCTGAAATTTATAGTATTGGAGATATAGAGATGGTTCCTATAGAAAAAGGTATTACTAAGATGGCATTGCCATCTAAAATAGGAGTTATAATGGCTACTGGTAGTCCTTTACTTGCTTTGGTTGATAATGGAAGTGATATTGAAAAAATAATTAAAGATAATAAAGCAGGGGTGGCTTTAGAGCCTGGTTCAGCTGAAAAATTAGTTGAGGCTATTGAGTACTGTGTTAAAAATAAAGTAAACTTGAATGATTGGGGAAATAATGCAAGACGTTTTGCAGAATTAAATTATTCAAGAAAAATACAAACACAAAAATATTACGATATAATTAATAGATTGTGTCAGTAGTAAAAATTTTTGACTAATTAATAAAGATTGAGGTGAGAAATGTATGGCCACAAAAAAATTGTTGGTTGTCAGTAATGACCCCATTTCTAAGACGAGCAATAATGGAAAAACAATAGCATCGTTTATTGATGAAAAGGATAAGAATTATGTACGTCAATTGTATTTTAGTACTGAAAAACCATCTGTAAAAGGATATTTATACTATCAACTTTCAGATAAAGATGTTCTGAAAGGTATTTTTAGACAAAAGCAACGTGGTAGAGCTTGTGAAGCTATTGATAGAATATCTCAATTAGCATCAGAACATAATCATAATAAAATAAAACGTAATGCTTTTACAAGAATTTTGCGTGAATTTTTATGGAGCAAGAATTGGAAGTCAAAACAGTTAATAAAATGGTTGGATGAATATAAACCAGATGTAGTTTTTTTTGTTGCTGGTGATTCGGGGTTCGCATATAAAATTGTTAATTTTATTGTTAATAGATATAAATCTCGATTAGTGACGTATATTACAGATGATTATATTATGCCACGAAATAAAGAAAATATGATAGAAAAAATTCGAAGAAAATATATTAGAAAAAAAATGTTGAACTGTATAGAAGAATCAGATGAATATTTTACAATTTCTACTTTAATGCAAGATGCATATTATAAATTAAGTGGGAAAAAGAGTAATTTAATGATTAATATAACATCTTCATTAAAGATGAAGTGTGATTTTGGAAAACTGGAGAATAAAAATATAAATATAATATATACAGGAAGTCTTTACTATAATAGAGACAAAACAATTGGGTTAGTTGCCGAGGCGGTGAGTCGATATAATGAAAAAATAAAAGGGCAGAAGAAGCATATAGAAATTTCTGTATATTCTAATATTGAACCAGATATAAGATCTAAACAGAAGTTTGTTAAAAAAAATATTTGTGAATATAGAGGATCACTTAACCCTGAGGAGTTAAAATATGCTTTGAATAGAGCAGATATTTTGCTTTTTGTTGAGTCGTTTGATGAAGAAATGAAAGAAAAAACTAAATATTCTTTATCAACAAAAGTTCCTGAATATATGTCTGTTGGAAAACCGATTTTAGCAATTGGACCTAATGATATTGGTTCAATGAATTATTTAAATGATGTTGCATTTTGTGCAAATTCTGAAGAGAAAATATATAGTGTTATACAACAAATGTTATCTTCTCATGAAGCAATGAATCAAAAAGCTAGACTAGCAATTGAGAAATTTAATAATAATCATAATGCTGTAGCGCAAAAAAAACTGTTTATGGATATATGTAGAATTTAGTAAGTTGTGAGGGTTACGAATGAAAGAAAATTTTTCAATTAAAGAAGTTATATTGAACATTTTATATAGTTTTATATCAGTTGCATTGCCAACGGCGGTTTTGCAGTTTATTGTGCAACCTGTCATTGCTAAATATCTTGGAAGTGAAAGTAACGGTCAATATCTTACAATAATGTCGTTAAATTATTTTTTGATTGGTATTACTTCTGCAGTTCTAAATAATGTGAGACTTTTACAACAGCAGAGATATAGTAAAGAAAAATATAAAGGTGATTTTAATATATTTTTGGGTATTTATGTGATTATTATTTTAATTGCTATGCCTATAGGGTGGATATTTTATACGAAATCTTTTGATGTATTAGAAATATTATTGTTGCTATTAGTTTCATACTTATATTTATATCATGATTATATTTGCGTTGAGTATAGAATAAATCTTCAGTATAATAAGGTTCTAATTAATAATATTTTAATGACGCTTGGTTATGCATTTGGTGTAATATTATTTATTATGACGAAAAAATGGCAGATTGTTTTTATATCAGCTTATACATTGCCTACAATTTTTGATTTATTTAATACGAGTTTTATAAAAGAACCATTTACATATACTCCTTTATTTCGTGAGACATTAGGAAAAGTATCAAAGTTGACGTGTTCAAATGCTTTAGGAACTGCACCAGCTTATTGTGATAAATTTGTATTATATCCCATTTTAGGTGGGGAGAGTGTATCTATTTATAACTCAGCTTCTATTGTTGGAAAACTCTTAATTTTAGTTTCAGCTCCTTTAAATAGTGTTTTTCTTAGTTATATTGTTAGGATTAAAGAGCTGAAAGTAAAATTCACAGTAAAAAAAGGTATTATAGTTGTAGGAATTTTAATATTGGCTTATTTTACTTGTGTAATTGTGGGATATCCATTAATTTCTTTACTCTATCCCGATTGGGCAATTGAATCATATAGATATATTCCAATTACGGTAGCAGGAAGTTTGTTTATGTTAATTAGTAATTTACTTAATATTATTATTATAAGGTTTTATAATTTGACGTATCAAATTATAATTGAAGTATTTTCATTAATAGCATATTTTATTGCAACTTTAGCTGCTTTATATTTATGGGGGCTTTATGGATTTTGTATTGCAGTAGCAATAGTTGCATTTTTAAAGATGATAGTAATGATTACTGTAATTTTCATTAAACCTATCAAAAATGATATGCATATAGAAAATAAATAATATTTATAATAAAAAGGAGGTGCATAGATGAACCTACTTAGAAGTGTTAAGCTTTTTTACATAGTTTATACTATCTATACTGTAATGGTATTAAGTATTTCGAATTATAAATTAGTTTATGCTGTAACAGGACTATTAGCTATGTGGATAACATATTTTTTCTTTTGGTTAGGTTGGAATTGGAGAACAGAAAAATCATACAATGGTTCCTTATTAAAAAACGATAGTACTTTTTTTAAAATGGATACATGGAAAAATTGGAAGTATTTATTGAATAGTATTATATGTGTTACTTTTTCTATTTTAGCTGCAAAGTATTATACAGGTAGAGATTTTATATCTGTGATAAATGGAGCCTTAAATGGAGGAAATTTATATAATTTATATCAAAATTATTTTATGAATTCGGAGTTAGGTGTTTTTTCACTAAAAAAGATTCCATATATATTAATGTTAACATATATTACTGCAGTTTTATTCATAAGCTATGTATCAATTATACAGATAAATAAAAAAATTAAAGGAATACAAGTATTTTATTTATGTTGTGTTACTTTTTCTCAAATATATTTTGGCTTTGCACGTGGTACAAATTTTGAGATTTATATTGTCTTTATACTGTTAGCATTTACATTATTAAATAAAAAGAGTAAAAACCAAAATCAAAAACTTAATTATAAAGCTATAGTTATTGTAGCTATACTTGGAGTAATAATGCTTGTAATATATAGGGCTGTAGTAATGGATCGAGGAGTAAAAATAGGAACATATATTTGCAAAGAGATTGAATTTGATTATGATAGCTATATAGTAAATGCGTTTCCAATAATTACAAATGTAATAGCATCAGTTTTTAGCTATTTAGGATATGGTATTTATGAGATAGGAGTTTCTTTTCTAGATAATGTCTTATCTAATGTGCTATATATGATGGGAACTTTAGTTGCTAATGGAAATTATTTATTTAATGGTAAGGGATTACCAGATATGTTGCGTAGTACAATTGATGTAAATGTTAATTGGGTTCCTGACTTTATTATTTTAATTGATATGTTTGGTATAATTTTATTTATATTATTTATAATGTTGGTTGGTCATATTATTTCAAATTTTAATGAGAATAAATATCCTGTAATTTTAGTTAATGTTGTACGACTTTTAACATTTATAGAAATGCTTTCATTACCAGTTGGAAATTTTTTGATAACAAGTACTCCTATAAAATTGTTTGTATTATTAATAATTTTAAAGAGTGTTATTTTAAGATTTAAAATAAAAGTTTTAATAAAGAGGTAAATTATAAATAAAATTGATTAAAATTTAAATTAAATAAAGTCTAATTTTCTATATTTAGATAATTAGAGTAGAATGTGGAGGTAAATAAAATGAGTTCTTTTAAAAACAAAACTTTATTAATTACAGGAGGAACAGGTTCTTTCGGAAATGCAGTGCTAAACCGTTTTCTTAAAACAGATATAGGAGAAATTCGAGTATTTTCTCGTGATGAGAAAAAACAGGATGATATGCGTCATGAATTTCAGGCAAAGATGCCTGAAGTAGCAAATAAAATTAAATTTTTTATAGGTGATGTTCGTGATATTGCTTCTGTTAAGAATGCTATGAACGGCGTTGATTACATATTTCATGCTGCAGCATTAAAACAAGTTCCGTCATGTGAATTTTTCCCAATGGAAGCGGTACGCACAAATGTTATTGGTACGGATAATGTACTTACAGCAGCTATCGATGAAGGTGTAAAGTCTGTTATCTGTCTTTCTACAGATAAAGCGGCATATCCTGTGAATGCAATGGGTATATCAAAAGCTTTAGAAGAAAGAGTTGCGGTAGCTAAATCAAGAACGGTTGATTCAGAGAAAACAAAGATTTGTTGTACTCGTTATGGTAATGTTATGTGTAGTCGTGGTTCGGTTATTCCTCTTTGGATTGAGCAGATTAAAAGGGGTAATTCTATTACAATTACGGAACCGTCTATGACAAGATTCATTATGAGCCTTGATGAAGCAGTAGATTTAGTTCTTTTTGCATTTGAACATGGAACAAGTGGAGATATTTTGGTTCAGAAAGCTCCTGCATGTACAATCGAAACACAAGCAAAAGCTGTTATGGAACTGTTTGGTGGTAAGGAAGAAGATATTAAAGTTATAGGTATTCGTCATGGTGAAAAAATGTATGAGACATTACTTACTAATGAAGAATGTGCAAGTGCTGTTGATATGGGAGCTTTTTATCGTGTTCCATGCGATAAGAGAGGTCTTAATTACGATAAATACTTTAAAGATGGTGATATAGAAAGAAATCCTTTGACAGAATTTAATTCTAATAACACAGAATTTTTGAATGTAGAGCAGGTAAAAGAAAAGCTTTTGACATTAGATTATATTCGTAAAGAACTAGAAGCATGGGAACAGGAAAAATAATAGGAGGTATTACATGAAGATTTTAGTTACCGGAGCAAAAGGCTTCGTAGGAAAGAACCTAGTATATAATCTTTATAATATCAAAGATGGAAAGAATAGGACTAGAGATATTAATATTGATGAAATATTTGAGTATGATATAAATTCCACATCGGAAGAGTTAGATAAATATTGTAAAGAATGTGATTTTGTATTCAATTTCGCAGGTGTAAATAGACCAAAAAAAGAGTCGGAATTAATGAATGGAAACTTTGGATTTGCATCTACTTTGTTAGATACTTTAAAGAAATATAAGAATAATTGTCCTGTTATGATTTCATCTTCTATTCAGGCGACGCTGATTGGAAGATATGGAACATCTGATTATGGGAAAAGTAAACTGGCAGGAGAAGAATTGTTTTTTGACTATAGTCAAGAAACAGGAGCAAAAGTTTTAGTTTATCGTTTCCCAAATATCTTTGGAAAGTGGTGTAGACCAAACTATAATAGTGCAGTTGCTACTTTCTGTAATAATATTGCTAATGATCTTGAAATTACTGTTAATGATAGAAGCACAGAATTAGAGCTGCTTTATATTGATGATCTTGTAGAAGAGATGTTGGATGCACTTGAAGGTAAAGAGCATCACTGCGAATTTGATGGTGTTAATACATTATTAAAAGAGGATGGTAGATATTGTGCAGCTCCAATGACTCATCGTGCTACATTAGGTGATATAGTGGATCTTCTTTATAGCTTTAATAAACAGACGAAAAGCTTATTAGTACCAGAGATTCCATATAACTCATTTGCTAAGAAATTATATTCTACATATCTTTCATACTTACCAAAAGAGAAAGTAAGTTTTCCTTTAAAGATGAATTTAGATAATAGAGGAAGTTTTACAGAACTTCTGAAATTTGATAATGTTGGACAAGTATCTATAAATATTAGTAAACCTGGTATTACAAAAGGTGAACACTGGCATAACAGCAAATGGGAGTTCTTTATTGTCGTTTCTGGACATGGCTTGATTCAGGAAAGAAAGATGGGAACTGAAGAAGTAATTGAATTTGAAGTTTCAGGAGATAAAATAGAAGCTATTCATATGCTTCCTGGATATACACATAACATTATCAATCTTTCAGAAACAGAGAACCTTGTAACTGTGATGTGGGCAAATGAAAGATTTGATGCAAATCATCCGGATACATTCTTTGAGAAAGTAGTAAAATGCAATTAATTATATTATGTGAAGGTGTTCGTGGTAGAGGTGTAGCTGATTTTGTAGAATAGATAGGAAAATATGAATACGTATTTTTTCTTGATGACAATTCCAAAGATGAAAGGGTCATTGGAAGTGTAATGAATTTATGAAGTTTAAAAGTCTTGATACAGAAATGTACTTTGTTTTTGGTAATAATCATGGGAGATTAGATTGGGAAAATAAACTTCATTATGTAGGAATAAAAATGCTAATATTATCATATATAAGTCTATAGGAAGAGATAGAAGATCGATGTATAATTACGATATATGCTATTGGTTAATACAGGAACTGTGATTTAAAAAGCATGTATTATAAAAGTTGGTACTATTGTAGATCATGATTGTATTTTGGAATAAGTAGTAATCTTGCATCACGAGCAATTGTAAATGGGAAAGCTTATTAGAAAGAAGAAACTAAAGTGGACTCAGGAGAAGTAGTACCATTACAACATTATAAAAAAATAATTTGAAAGGAACGAAAAAATGAAGAAGTTTAAAGATAATGGAAAATTGAAGCTTTTAATCATTGTTGGTACAAGACCGGAAATTATCCGACTTGCAGCGGTTATTAAAAAGTGTAGAAAATATTTTGACTGTTTGTTGGCTCATACAGGACAGAATTATGACTATAACTTAAATGGAGTATTTTTCGATGATTTGGAATTAGGTAATCCGGATATTTACATGGAAGCAGTAGGTAAAGATCTTGGAGAAACAATGGGCAATATCATTGCGAAATCTTATCAGATTATGGAAGCGATTAAGCCAGATGCAGTTTTGGTACTTGGTGATACAAACTCTTGTCTTTCAGTAATTGGAGCAAAGAGATTGCATATTCCAATTTTCCACATGGAAGCAGGAAACAGATGTAAAGATGAATGTCTACCTGAAGAAACAAATAGAAGAATTGTCGATATTATTTCTGATGTTAACATGGCATATTCTGAACACGCAAGAAAATACCTTGCAGACTGTGGACTTCCGAAGGAAAGAACTTATGTTACAGGTTCTCCTATGGCAGAAGTATTACACAATAATCTTACTAAAATTGAAGCATCAGATGTACATAAGAAATTAGGCCTTGAAAAAGGAAAGTATATTCTTCTTTCTGCGCACAGAGAAGAAAATATTGATACAGAAAATAACTTCGTATCTCTTTTCAATGCAATCAATATGATTGCAGATAAGTATGATATGCCAATTCTGTATTCTTGCCATCCAAGAAGTAAAAAAAGATTAGAACAGAGTGGATTTAAGCTTGATAAAAGAGTTATTCAGCATGAACCACTTGGGTTCCATGATTATAACTGCTTACAGATGAATGCATTTGCAGTTATCTCTGATAGCGGCACATTACCAGAAGAAAGTTCTTTCTTTACATCTGTTGGTTATTCATTTCCTGCAGTATGCATCCGTACATCCACAGAAAGGCCAGAAGCATTAGATAAAGGATGCTTTATTTTAGCAGGAATTGAATATGATGGATTGATTCAGGCAGTAGAAACAGCAGTTGAAATGAGTAAGAATGGTGATTGGGGTATTCCTGTACCAGATTATGTGGATGAAAATGTATCAGATAAGGTTGTAAAAATTATTCAGTCTTATACAGGTGTTGTAAATAAAATGGTGTGGAGAAAAAATTAGTTAATAATAGAATTCTACATTCAATATATGTATATATGTTTGGATTTGTCAAAACAAAAATCTAAGGTATTATAAGTAAAAAATATAGAAAGGCAGATTTTAGTCTGCTTTTCTATTAAAATAGAAGAATTAGATTAAAAGGAAAAATTATAATTTTAAGAGAGAATAAGTATAGAAATTAATAATAGATTGACTATTAACAAAAAATTACTTGAGATTTAAAGTTAATATCTTGGATATGAAAATTTTAACTTGTATATATATATTAAAAGGGTTAAATAATATTTTATTAGTAGTATTATAATTAAGTCTTGAATGTAGTATTTTACTATTACAAAAAAAATTCTATGTATTCAAAGGTTATTTTTTTAGCATATTCATAATTTTAATATATATTTCTATAAGTTCCTTTTTCTTTAAAATAGCATTAAATTACTCTATACAAGCATTGGAATAGTGATAATATTTTTTAAAATAAAAGATTGAATTATATTAGGTTAAGTGCATAGATTTTTCATATAATGAATTGTATATTATGCTTCTATTTTATTATCAGATATGATTTTAATATATTTATATATGCTTTGAAAATATCAAAAATTTTTAATGAAAGCATAATGATATTGTTTGTAATAATTTTACAGAAAATACACCTATATTTTCTTGTAGTATAAATTAGTCACATGAGATAAGAAATACTAGTCATTATTTTTATTAGATGTGAGAATGTCAATAATTTTGTGTAAACTATCTAAAAAAATATATTAAAAATTACT